>MDSW01117675.1_pt1 | contig 36913 bp, 17 predicted proteins | sample 811171 | NCBI WGS metagenome assembly MDSW01 (sample SAMN05326641, study PRJNA326480) | marine metagenome | isolation source: seawater | place: Atlantic Ocean: North West | collected 2012 | reverse complement strand
GGCGGGCGGCGGGGGCGGGGGCGGCGGTGGCGGCGGGCGGGACGCGCGGAACGCGGGCGGACCGCCGGCGCCGTCTCACTTCATCTCCGCCGTGTGTTTTCGCGGGGACCAGCCCGTGCTCCTCGCCGCCAACAGCGCGGGGTCCATCAGGGCGCTTCAGCTCGTCGAGTAGCGCGGGCGAGCGTAGTTCGTCTTCGGGCGGTGAAAGAATGACGATGGAATCTATCATCAACCGCGACGTCGCGTTCGCGCGCCGTCCGGCGTTCGCGCGCCGTCGCGTCCCCTCTCGTCGGCTCACCCTCCGTCCTCGCTCGGCCGTCGCATGCGGAACTTCCTTCGGAGGTCGCGCACGATGACGGAATCTTCGATCCACCGCACGCCGCTCTCGTCCCCCCTCGACCGCGCCGGCGCCTCCGCGCCGACGGCGGTCTCGAACCAGAGCTTCCACGGCTCGAGCCTGAGGCGCACGGTCTCGACGCTCGGCCCGCAGAGGCGCAGGAGCGCCGCGCGGAGATCGTCCCGGTCGCGAATGTCCAGCGCGTTGGCCGCGATGAGCCCTCCGCCCGTGACCCCCGCGAAGGCGATGAGCGAGCCGTACATGAGCGCGCGCGTGCCCGCGGCGAGGGCCTTGTCCGCGACGGCCTTGCTCTTGCGCATGGCCGCGGTCTCCTCGGGCAGGAGCGCGACCATCTCCGACCCCGCGCCGTCCACCGCGGCGAGGCCGCCCCACTTCGCGCCCCGCGCGGACGGGACGCGGTACGTCCCGGCGATGGAGCGGTCGCGCCCTCGGTACCCCGCGGTGGACATCGGCGGCATCTGCGACGTCACGCTCCGCCGCGACTCGCGCACGGACGCGCTCAGGCGCGCCTCCTGCGCGTGAATCTCCGCGAGCTTCGTGTCCGACACGGAACCCACCGCGTCCCCGACCTCCCCCTCCAGCAAAGCCCCCGCGTGCGGCTTCAGCGCGCCCTCCCTGATGCGCCGGCGCCGGTACGCGGACAGGTCATCCTCCTGCTCCGTCTTGAAGTAACTCCCCTCGCGCGCCGAGAGCAAACCCTTCAGGATGCTCATCGCGGGGGACCCCGGCGCCGAGACGCGCGGGACCCCGACCGCACGCGCGCGCGCACGCGATGACGTCGACCGCGCGAAGGCGAAGAAACGTAACGCGAGTTCTCAAAAATAAAGAACCAGCAGGCAGCAGGTGCGCGCGCGCGGCGCGCGCCGCATCACTTATTTCATAGCAAGTTCCTCCACGCGGCGGCTCCCTCGGGTGCGAACAGGTATTCACAGATGGTATCGTGAAGCGTTCGCTCTCGTCTCCCTCACCTCTGTTCGCGCGCGCTCCCCCTCCCCCTACGCCTCGTTCTCCTCGCTCTTCTTCCACAGGTAGATGGCGACGACGCTGACTAAACACGCGATTTGCGCGCCCACGACGGGGGGGGGGATGGGACTTGGCGCCATGGCTTCGGCGAAGTCCACGCCTAAGACGATCTCGGTCGAGGCGACGCCGACGAGCATGGCGTCACCCCACGCGCGCCCGGTCCCGAGCCCGAACGCCGCGATCGGGCCGAGCGTCGCCCACCCGAGCGTGACCGCCTGGAGGAGCGGCGACAGGTCCGCGAACGCCTCCGCGCCGCACGCGCCGGAGATGGGCCCCGCGCCGAAGAGATCGGGGAAGTGCAGCGCGCCCCCCGCGGCGTACAGGACGGTCATGACCTTGCGGAAGCGCGCGAGGGCGTCGTCCGCGTCCGCGGGGACCAGCGGGGGTAGCGACGCGGCGCGGGTGGTGAGCGACGACGCGGCGCGGCCTCGTCGTCGCGCGGGGGGTCCCGCGGACGCGCGCGGCGGGGAGACCCCCGCGAGAGGCCGCGCCGAGGTGCCGAGGAAGGAAGACCCGCGCGAGGTGGCGCCGCGAGCGCTCGAGTCGAGGCGAGGACGCGGGGCGGAGACGCGCGCGAGGGCGAACATGGCGACCGCGTCGGAGACGTCGCGCGAAGGGCGGCGGCGGCGGCCCCGCGGCGCGCCGGGGCGAGTGCCACTTGGCGCGGCCGAGCGTCGTCGTCCGAGAGCCAGTGTGTCACCAGCAGTCGATGACCGATAGAACCGACGCGCGCGTCGCGCGCCAATCCCGCGACTGATCAAACCGGGGCGGTGCGGACGTCGAGCGTCTCGAGTTTCGACGGAATTGGATTGCGCGCTCCGAGGCACTCCGGTCCCACGCGACGCGTCGCGATGTCGACGGGCGAGCCGGCGATGGACGAGGACGCTCCGGCGCCGGAGCCCGCGCCCGCGCCGGAGCCCGCGCCCGAGCCCGCGCCGGAGCCCGAGCCCGCGCCCGCGCCCGAGCCCGAGCCCGAGCCCGAGCCTGAACCCCCGTCGGTGGTGGAATCGCACCGCCACGAGCAGCGATTCAACGCCGAGTTTTTCCTCGAGCGGAGCGTGAACGAGGACGCGGAGGCGCACGGCGACGCCGTGGACGAGAGCCTCGCGCCGAGGCGCTTACGCGCGCGCGACGAAATCTTCGAGGTGCGTCGGACGCGCCCACCCCGCGGGCGGGTGACGAGGAGGCGTCGTCGTCGTCGTCGTCGTCGTCGCCGCTCCCTCGATCGTTCGGCTCGTCCCGGAATCCGTCGCGACCGCGGCGCGCGCCCAGACCCCGGGGTCTGACCTCTCCCTTCCTCTCTCCCCCGCGACCCCCGCCGTGTTCTCGTGCCTCTGCGCAGATTCCCCTCAGGCACGGTCTGAGCCTCGAGGAGCTCGCGGCGGAGGTTTCCGCCTCGCTGTACGGCCCCCTCGCGCCCGGTCAGGATCCCGCGCGGTGGCGCAAAGTCCGCGAGGAGGCGATCACAGTCTCCGAGGGCGACGTCGCGGCGGAGGGCGCCGTCGACGAGATCCTCAAGCGCTCCGAGTTCGTCGGCGTCGAGCTCAAGCTCGTGCACTACCCCGAGGACCACGACGCGAGGGTCGCCGAGTCCGGCGTCGCGCCGCACGCGGCCCGGTGCCCGCCCCGGGCGATCGACCTCGACGACGACGTCGCGTGGGCTGCCGCGTCGCGCGACCAGCCCGTCGCGCCGGCGGCGAGCCGCGCGAGGACGATCGCCGCGCTCGTCGCCAAGCTCGACGTCGCGGACGCGACCGAGGACGCCGAACTGCGCGAGGCGGCGCTGAGGGGGATGTGGGAGATGGCGACGAACGCGAGGGAGTTCGCGGCGGAATCGTTCACGCCGGCGGCGTACGATCGCGTCGCGTCCGCGCTCGCGTCGGACGAAACCTCCGGCGGCGCGCACTCCGATCTCGGGCGCGAGTACGCCTGCCGCGTCGCCTGGAGCCTCGCGTGCGTCGCCAGGGCGCGCTTGGGTCTGCTCGCGGGGAGGGACCCCGCGGAGACGAAGCCGGACCCGGACGCGCCGCCGATCGCGATGGTCGGACTCGTCGCGGCGGCGAAGAAGGCGGCGACGCGCGCGCCGGACGACGCGTTCCGCGCCGACGCGAGGGACAGGCTCTTCGACGCTGCGGTCGGGGCGCTGGGCGTTTTGTTCGTGGACAAGAGGGCCAGGGACGCGTACCTCGCGGTGGACCCGGGGTTCGAGACGCTCGCGTCGGCGTGCGCGGGGTCGAGCCTCGGTTCCGACGGGTCCGACGACGCGGAGAATCGCCGCAAAGTCGCCGCCGAGGCGATGTCGTCGGCGCTCGTGCGGGACGCGGACGCGCGGAGAAAACTCATCAAGGCGGGCGGGTTCGAGCGCCTCGCGAACCTCGCGAAGGACAGCGACCACGTCGGGGTGAAGCTCGCGGCGGCGCGCGCGATGTCGTCGTACGCGAGCTCCGGGCCGAGGGGCGAGAAGGCGCTCGCGCGAATGAAAAAACTCGAAAAGGCGCTCGCGATCGCGTCCGACGCCGTCGAGTGGACCGCGCGCGAACTCCTCGGCCCGCCCGCGCCGTCGCCGCAGGAGGCGAAGGAGGCGGACGACGCGTCCAAGGTCGTCGCCCAGCGCCGAGCCGCGCTCGAGCGCGCCGTCGCTGAACGCGAAGCCGCGGACGCCGCCGCGAAAACAGACGCGGAGACGCGAATGGTCGCGTGGGAACCGCCCCCGCCGCCCGAGGAGGCGGCGGAGTTACGGCGACTGAACGAAACCACAGCCGCGGAAAACGCGGCGAAGGCCCTTGAGACGGAGGAAGCCGCCGCGCGCTCGGCGAAGATCGTCGGCCGCGACGCGCTCCCGGAGACGCTCAGCGCGCTGTCCTTCGCCGTCGCCGGCTTACTCCGAGCGTCCTTCGGGAAAAAGAACGCCGCCGCCGAATCCGCCGATAACTCCGCCGCCGCCGAGAGATCCTCCGGGGGCGGATTCGCGATGTCGGACTCGGAGATGCTCAAGACGCTCGCGCGCGTCCGCGCGACCGCGGACGCGCACCGCGCGGGGACCCTGGACGAACGTAACGTCGCGAGCGCCCTGGGGTGCGTCTCGGCGATGGCGCTGGACCGCGAGCACTGCGCGCGGCTGGTCGACGCCGGCGCGCGCCCCTCGACGCCCCCGCCGTTCACCGCCGAGGAGCTCGACGCGCAGGAGCTCGAGGCGTTCAAGGCGCGCAAGGCCGGGAAGGAGTACCAGCGCCCGACGCGGACGAAACCGCTGTGGGACCCGCGGACGAGCGCGATCGAGACGATCGCGGTGATCCTGCGCGACGAGTCGCCCGCGGGCGTCGCGCGCGCCGCCGCCGCCGCGTCGCTCGGGTTGGTCCTGGAACACCCCGCGGCGGACCCGCGCGGGGAAGGGTTCCACCTCGAGGATCAGCTCAGAGGCGCGCACAGAGCGCACTGCGTCCGCGAAGGACTCCTCGACGACGTCCTCTCGTCGCTCGGCCGCGGCGCGAGCGACGAGGGCGCCGCGGCATCGCTCCGCGCGGCGTCCTCGGCGTGCGCGATGTTCCTGTGCACCGCGCTGCGCGCGTCGCGTCGCGCCGACGAGTCCGCCGCCGACTCGGAAAAAGGGGATTTCGCCGGCGGGCGCGGCGCCGCGCTCGTCTCCGCGTTCGAGCGCGAGGCCGCGTCCGGACCCCGGGGGCACGTCTCCGCGCAGTTCCTCGCCGCGGCGCTCTGGTGCGCGGCGCGGAGCGAGGGCGGGCGCTCGGCGATTCTCGCGCAGCGCCCCGACGCGCTCTCCGCGCTCGCCGCCGTCGCGACGGAGACGCTCGTACCCGCGGCGCGCGCCGAGGCGGAGGCGGCGGAATCGGCGGGCTCCGTAACGCGCGCGAGGCTCGCGGCGCCGTGCGTCAAGGCGCTCGAGTTCACGCTCGCGACGCTCTGGCTCCTGTGCTACGGCGCGAGGGACCCCGAGCTCGCGCACGGGGAGGTGTTCGAGCGGAGCGCGTCCGGCGCGCTGTGGACGACGGCGCGGTGCCCAACCCCGTCGCTCGAGGACGCGCGCGCCACCTCGGGCGCCTCCGCGAGCGATGAGGGGGGAACGACGGGCGCCTCTGCGTTTTTAGCGAACGCGATCGAGGACACCCCGGCGCGCCTCGCCGTGCGCGAGGCGGAGGCCCGGGCGCTCGAGCTCCACGCGACGCTCGCGGAGGTCCGCGCGATCGAAGACGCCGGCGAGGACCCGCCCGTTCCCGCGCTCGAGGCGGAGACGCGATGGCTCGACGCGGTACACGCGGTGGAAAGCGCCAAAGCGGCGCTCGCCGAGGCGGAAGCCGCCGCCGCGACCGCGGCGGCTCAGACGCGCCGCGCGATCGCGGACGCGCTGATCGCGGCGGTGAACCTCCCGCCGTCACCGGTCACCGCCGTCGCGCGGCGCCTCGCGGTCGCCTCGGCGTGGAACGCGTGCGCGCGGTCGCCGGCGCTTCGGCGCGATTTAATATGCGACGGGTTGTTCGACGCGCTCGAGCGGTGCGCGAACCCCGAGCGGTACGCCACGTCCGCGTTAACGACGCTCGCGGCGTCGGCGATGGAGGGGCTGGCGACGGCGTACGCGGACGTCGGCGACGCGGTCGGCGGCGTCGCGCGGCTCGCGGCGACCGCCGCGCGCATGTCGGCGAGCGGGGCGCCGGAGGAGCGCGAGCGGGGCGCGAGGCTTCTCGCGCGCGTCGCCGGCGAGGGAGGGCGGGACGTCAAGGCGGATTTGTTGACGCGCGGCGCCGTGCCCGTCTTGCTCGCGCTGCTGAACCCGAGGGGGGGCGAGGGCGAGGGCCAGGGCCAGGGCCAGGGCCAGGGCGAGGGCGAGGCGGGGGATGGTTTAGGCGCGGCGCGGCGCGCGGGGACTTCGGGACGCTCGGGGGACGTGGGCGGGGGTTTCGACGCGATGGACGAGGCGGAGGACTCGGACGCGGAAGAGTCTGCTTCGGACTCGGAGACGGATTCCTTCTTCGGCGACGCGTTCGGCGCGTTCGGGTCGCGTGTATCAACGCCGCGAACGCTCGCGGAGGTGCTCCGCTCGACCGAGCTCTTCGCTGCGGCGGCGCTCCTGAACCTCTCCACGCTCCCCGCGGCGCAGCTCGCCCTGGGCAAGCGCGGGCTGTACGCGCTGCTCAAGACGAACGCGTCTGCGATGTCGACGCGGAGGCACCCGTCGCTCGGCGGCGGCGACGCGACGGGCGGCGACCTCGTCGCGGGGTGCATTCAAAACGTCGCGTCGCACCCGGCGAACCGAACGAAGGTCTACACCCTCGAGCTCCGCGCGAAGGCCGTCGAGCGCGTGATCCACGGGAAGGCGGTGCCGAGGCACGTCGGGAAGGCGATGCGCGTCGCGGGGCGCGTCGTCGGCGCGGCGAGCGAGCGCGCGGTCCGAAGGCGGTCCACGTTCGAAAAGGTGACGCGTCGAAGAGCGGGTCCCTTCGCGAAGGGTCCCTTCGCGAACGACTCGGACGACGCGGACGAAGACGCGAGGGGGGCTTCTTTTCTCTCGGGCGGTCCGGCGGCCCTCGAACCGACGAGCGCGGCGACGAACGAAAACGGCGCCGCCGAGCCCGCCGCCGAGGGACGAGGCGACGAGGACGAGGAGGGCGCGGACGCGGACGCGGCGGCGGACGCGGCGGCGGCGGCGGCGGGTCCTGACGACGACGACGCGTCCGAACGCTCCGACGCCGAACGCGGCGAGGGGGACGACGACGCCCCGCTCTCGATAGGCGACTTCGAGCTCGTCGACGTGCGCGGCGCCGGGGCGGATGCTTCCGCCGACGCCGACGCTCGTGATTCCGATTGGCTCGCGCGTATGGCGTCGACGCCGGACGAGCGAGCCGCGGAGGGCCTCGCGCTTTTGTCGCTTTCGATGCGCAAGCCGCTCCGTAACCTCTGGGCGAGGCCGGAGACGCGCCCCGACGATACCGTGACGGACCCGAGCTGGACCGCGAACCGCGGGCGCACGCGCGTCGTCCTCAACGCCGGCTCGCGGGGCGCGCCGGAGGGGGCCGCGAGGTGGCGCCCCCCCGTTCGCGAGTACGTGGACGAGGGGAAGCCGAGCGCCGGCGCCGAGACGACGACGCCTTCGTCGCGACGAAAAGACACGTCGACGTTCGTCTCGCGGACGACGCGACGCTTACTCGCGGCGGACCGACCCGGGTCGGTCCGGGGGCGCCTCGAGGCGAAGGCTCGGGAGGTGGCCGCGGCGACGGCGCTCGGCGCGCCCGCCGCGTTCGGCGGCGCGGGCGCCGAGGACGGGCTCATGGGCTCCGCCGCCGCGCCGGACCCCGCCGCGCCCGTCGCGCGCATCGCCGCCGCCGCGACGGAGGCGCGCGCCGCGGACGACGGCGCGGCGGGGTCCCTTCGGGACGACGCGTCCGAACGACGCCCGTCGCCGGGACCGAACGACGCGGACGCGCTCTCGCCGAAGGATGACTCCGCGGACGCCTCATCGTCGGATTCGCCGTCGCCTCCCCTGAAGGTGGTGCTCCACCCCTCGGGGCCTCGGCACGTCGTGCGCTTCGTCGGCGACTTGAGCAAAGACCCGGACCCCTCGCGTCGGAACGCGAGCCTGGCGATGTTCGAGCACGTCCCCGGCGCGAGGGCGCACCTCGACGCGGACATCCCCGCGTACAGACTTCCCAACGGGAAGCACGCCTTCTATTACCACTCCAACGGGAACCTCGTCTCCGAGGTTTCGGTGACGCCCGAGCGGCTCCCGCCTCGGCCCGTCGCCCTCCGGTCGGCGTTTCAAGACGCGCTTCCGAGTTGCGGCGCGACGCTTCGCGCGATCGCGTCGGGCGCGTTCGGCGGCGGCGGCGGCGGCGGGCGGGCGTTTCCGTTCGTCCCTCGGCTGTGCCCTCTTCCGAACGCGCACACGCTCAGGGTCGCGGACCCCGGGGAGATCGCGCGGAGGGACGCGTTCGGGGATTGCCCTCGGCTCGTTCGCGTCGGGGTGACGGAGGTGGTGCGGCGGCGCGTGATGGAGGAGCATTTGGTGGTGCCGGCGGTGTTTCGCGAGCCGTACGCGGTTTCGAAATCGGTCTTCGCGCCGAGGGCGAAGACGGCGGATTCGAGGGACTACTTCGACCGGACGCCGATGTTCCACAAGATGTTCGATCACGACTGGTGCCTGTGCGTGAAGAAGCAGAACTTCGCGAAGTTCGTCGCGGACTCGCCCGGGGCGGGGACCGGCGAGGAGCGGACCGAGCGGGTCAAGGCTGTCCTTCGCGAGTACTACGACGAGATCGAGGGCATCTTCAAGTACTACTCCGTCGCGGGGAACGGGGACGAGATGACGATGCAGTTCAACGAGTTCTCGGATTTCGTCACCGACTGCGACCTGCCGGACCCGGACTCGAAGTACTGCAAGCGCGCGCACGTGGACACGCTGTTCAAAGCCGCGAACTACGAGGATAAGGCGACGGACAAGGAAGCCGCGCTCGTCAACTCGCTCAACGACGACACCGCGTTGACGCGCTTCGAGTTTGTCGAGATTTGCGTCCGCGTCGCGGACGCCAAGTTCATCAAGAGCGCGCAATCGGAAACCCTCGCGGACGCGATCGAGGCGCTTTTCGAGCGCTTCATCGTCCCGAACGTCGCGCCCGAGGCGCTCGTGGACGCGAACGAGTTCAGGGAGAAGAGGCTGTACACGGAGGAGGTGGAGGACGCGTTCCTCGGCGTCAAGGAGGAGGCGAAAAAGTTCACCCCGGACGGTATGCGAACCCACGCCAAGGGCAAGACGTGGCTCGCGCTGGAGAATCTGTACAAGGCGTACACCATGCCCATCGGCGGGCGGACGATGACCACCCGGAAACACATGACGATGGAGCAGTGGATCGAGATGCTCACGACGCTCGATCTCATCTCGGACGACGGGAACGAGTTCACGATGCGCGAGGCTCGGCTCGCGTTCGTGCACGGGCAGATGCGCGTCGTGCGCGAGTTCGCCGACGAGGAAAAGTTCGTCACGCTCAACTTCACCGACTGGCTCGAGGCCCTCGCGCGCGTCGCGGAGTTCTTCCCGCTCCCGCCCCTGGACGAGCTCAGGATGAGAGGGTTCGACTCCGGCGTCGAGTTCTTGGACTCGCTCAAGAAGAAAGACGCGGAGAAGGAGAAGGCGGACGCGGAGGTTCGGGAGGCGCAGGCGGAGGCCGCCGCGGGGGCGACGGGCGAGAAGAACCAACCCGCGACGCGCCTGAAGTGGCCGCACCGCGCGAGCCGCGCGTTCGCGGCGCCCAAGACGAGGCCTCTCGCGCAGAAGCTCGACGATTTCCTGGATTACCTGTTCCGGTGCGTGTGGCGGGCGCAGGGGCGCGCCGACGACGACTACGCCCTCGACAAAGCCGCGGCGGAGTTCGGAAAGATGGAGACGAGGAGGAAGAAGATGTGATGAACCGAGCGCGGCGATCGTGCGAACGCGTTGGGTGGCTTCGTTTTGAAACAAACGGGTCGCGAACGCGCAGCTCCGCCCCCTTCGTTCGCTCCGTCTCGCGGTCTCGTCGCGCGCCCCCCCCCCCTTCCCCCTTCCGTTCCTTCCGTTCGATGCGCCTACGCGTCCGTCCCTCCCCCCCCCGCGGTCGCCGCCGCCTCCTTCGCCGTCCTCGGCGTCCTGTCGACCCTCCTTCCTTTCGTCCTCGCGGGTTTCTCCTTCTCCCCCGCTGCGTTATTCGCCGCGGCTTTCGGCGGCGTGAGCGCGAACGCGCCGACGCGGAGTTCCACCAACTTTTTACTCCGCTGCCCGACGGCGGTGAGGACGCCTCGCATCGTCCCCCGCAGTCTCCGCAGCGGCGCCTGCGAGGTGTACTCGAACGCCTTCCCCATCTCCAGCACGGGCTGGAACCCGACCAGGCCGGTTCCCCGGACCTCCTCGACGTGGCCGTCCTCGTCCGTGATCTCCCAGTGTCGGCTCACGACCTGCACGGGCTCCTCCGCGGACTCGTTGGTGATGGCGACTTTGTACGAGTACACGAAGGTCCCGTCCCTCGGGGAGGACATCTCGGGGACCAGCGCGCTGTGCACGACGACGCGGACGCCGTCCGTCACGGTGTCGCTCGTGGGCACCGCCGCCATGGACTCGAGGAGCTCGACTCGGCGGCGGAGGAGCGCGTTCGCGACCACCGCGTCGTCGAGGCGGCGCCCGACCTCCTCCGCGTCCCGACGCGCGTCGAACACCGCCCCGGCGCGGAACTCGTTGCCGATGAGTCGGTCGACCGCGGCGCGAGCGCCCAGGGCGAGGGAGGTCTTGTAGTGCGGGAGGAGCTCGCGGAGCTGCGCGGACTCCGTCTGGCGACGCGGCGCGAGGCGAAGCCGGGGGCCGGGAGGGAAGCCGAGGGACGGGGGGCGGCGGGTCAGCGCCCGGGAGGGGAGAGGCCGAGGCGTTCTCCGGCTGACGTCAGCAACCCTCGGAGAGTGAGACGCGCGGGGTGAGGGACGGGAGAGTAGAGAGAGCCGCGCACCTCGGTGAAGACGTCCACGGAGGCGTGGCGCTGGATCTGCGCGTCGAGCTTGCGGCTCGTCCGCAGAAGGCTGCGGTACAGGACGCGGGCGAGCGACAGCGTCATGGTCGTCCGCGCCGCGTCAGATGGCGAGCGACGCGGTGGGGTCGTGGCTTGAAGGGACTCCCGGGAAAACGGGTGGATTCGCGGCGCGGATGTTCACTTGACGACGAGCACCGCGCCCGGGGCAGCATCTCGCGCGCGACGCGCTCTCAAGACTCGTTGACCGCGTCGGATACTTTGGCGCGCGCGAACGGGCGGTCGGTCCGAGGCCGCGCGGGTCGGGGCGGTTCCCGGCGCGCTCGCGCATCGCCCCGCGTCTCTCCGTCCGCTCGCGATGGGGTTCATCACCCCCTCGCACTCCTGGGAGGAGACGGACGACGCGCTCACGGTGCGCGTGTCGGTTCGCGGGGTGCCGCGATCTTCGTTCGACGTCTTCGCCGCGAGCTGCTACCTCAAGGTGAACGCCCCGCCTTACCTCTTCTCGTGCGACCTCGAGGGCGAGATCGTGGACGGCGAGTGCGTCGCCACCATCGACGACCAGGGCGTGGCGTTTCGATGCCCCAAGGCGACGCCGGGCGTTCGCTGGGGCCGGCTTCGCCGCGAGGCGACGCCCGCGACGAGAGCCGCGATCGCGGACCGTCGCCGCGCCTCCGTCGAGGCGGCGCATCGACGCGTCGTCGCGGAGAAGCGCGCGGCGGCGGAGGCGCGGGAGAAGGCCAAAAAAGCGTACCAGGAGAAGCAGTGGGCGATCGAGCAGCACCGGCGGAAGACGATCGAGGCGAGGCAGGACGCGGAGATGGCGGAGGAGCGCGAGCGCATCCGGCGATGGCAGGAGGAGACGGATCGCGCCGCTGCCGGGCTGCCCGCGCTCGACCCCGCCGCCGAGTCCGAGGACGAGGACGTCCCCTACGACAGCGACGACGACGAGAAGACGCGCGCCGCGAAGGAAGCGCGCACGCGGAAGGCGCGCGAGCGCGAGTTCGCGGCGAAGATTCTCACCCCGGACGCTCTGGTCGCCGCCGAGGGCGAAGACGCGGGCGTCGCGCCGGCGTCGCGCGTCCCCGAGGAGGCGCTCGACCGCATGCTTCTCGAGGACGACGACGACGACGCGGCGCGCGAGACTTCGAAAAACGTCGCGAAACGTCCGATGAAGAAACCGCCCGCGATGCGCCCGATCGAGAGGCGCGAGATGCCCCCCCCGCGCGCCACCACGCGCGTCGCGGTGGCGTTCACGAAGCTCGAGACGGACCACATGCCCGCGCGCGCGCACCGCGAGAAGGAGATTCGCGAGTGGAAAAAGGCGCACGGGAAGAAAAACGCGCGGGACCCTCTCGACGAGGACGCCGCCGTCAACATCACCGAGCGCGAGCCGGTGTTTTTGAAGGATAAGGGCGACGCGTTCTTCAGGGCGGGGAACTACCGCTCCGCGCTCGAGGCGTACACCGCCGCGGTGGACGCCGAGCGCGACGCGCCTCGGCCGGACGGCACGCTCGTGCGCCTGTACGCCAACCGCGCCGCGTGCTTGCTCAAGACGCGCGAATTTCTCGAGGCGGAGCGCGACTGCGCCGCCGCCCTGGACCTCCTCGAGTCCGACCTGGTGGACGCGGACGTCGGCACGGCGTGGACGCCCGAGGCGATCGCGGCGCAGAGGCGCAAACTCCTGACGCGCCGCGCGAAGGCGAGGGTCGAGCGTTCGCGCGGCGGCGGCGGCGGCGGCGACGACGACGACGACGCGCTCGCGCGCGCGGCGGAAGACCTCGACGCGGCGGCGAAGCTCGCGGCGCCGGGATCGAAAGAGCGCGAGACGATCGAGGCGGAGTTGGAGGACCTTCGCGCGTGCGCCGCGCCGATGAACGCCGCCGCGCTCCGGGCGCGGGGGGACGAGCGGTACCGGTCGGGCGACGTCCCCGGCGCGATGGACGCGTACTCGGCCGTCGCGGCGATGGGGGACGCCGCCGCGCCGGCGGAGCGCGCGGCGGCGCTCGCGAACCGCGCCGCGTGCCACCTCTCGCGATCGGACCACGGCGCCGCGCACGACGACTGCGAGGAGGGGCTCGAGGCCCTCGTTCGAACCGCGTCGCGCGACCCCCAAGCCGCGTTCCACGACCCGACCGTGCCCGAGTTGGTCGCCGCCGGCGCGGAGGACGCCGAGGCGGCGGACGCGCGCGTGACGCTTCTCGCGAAACTTTTGCACCGCCGCGCCGCCGCCGCCGCGCACCTCCGCGCGTACCTCGACGCCGCGCGAGACTACCGCGCGGCGGCCGGCGCGTTCGAGCGCGCGGGGGACGCGCCCGCCGCGGAGGCGCTGCGGCGCGACGCCGAGACGGTGAGCGCGCTCGCGGCGAAGGAGGACCCGGGGACGGCGGAGGAGGACCCGACGGCGGGGGCGGCGCGCTCCTCCGAGCGCTCGCGGCCCGCCCGAGACGATCGCGTCGCCGCGACCGAGGTCACGACGACGCGCGCGGGGAGGGCGGACGCGCGTCGGGTCGAGGCCGGGGACTCCGTTCTCGTGCACGCGGTCGGGCGCATCGGCGTCGACGCCGAGGGGTCGGGGAGGGTGTTCTGGAACACGCGCGAGCCCGATGAGGGGGACGACGCCGCGACGCCGTTTGCGTACGTCGCGGGCTCGGGAACGGTGGTAAGCGGGTGGGACGCGGGCGCGATGGGCGCGAGGGAGGGCGAGGTCAGGGTCCTTCGCGTGCCCGCGGCGGAGGCGTACGGCGACGAGGGGCTCGCGGAGTGGGGGATACCGCCGAGGGCGGACCTCACGTTCGAGCTGGAGGTCGTTAAGGTGAACAAGAGGGGCGCGTGATTGTTCGTTTATGTTTCATGTGATACCAGGTACAGTGGAGACGGACCGCCGCGCGGGAGCGTTCGCCATCGGACGACCGTTTAGGCGCGTGGCGTCGGGGCGGATTTTAGACGGTCGATTTTTGAGTCGCGTCGACCTCGGATTTGTGGCTCTGGACGACGTTTCGTGGGGTCTGATGGGAAAATGGCCGCGGGGTGTGTTCGGGCTCGCGCGTGTTATTCCGCGCTCCGGAGCGCCGGGCGCACACTTCACGGCGACCCTCGTTGACCGCTCGCGAGCTTCTACAATGGGGATCACGTTCACCAGGCTGTTCAACCGCCTCTTCTCCAAGAAGGAGATCAGGATCCTGATGGTGCGCGCGCCGCTCGCCGTGGACGCGACCGCCTTTTTTTTCCGTCGACGCGCGCCATCGTCTCAAATCCACCGCTTGATCGCTAAACCCCGCGCCTTTTCCATCTCCGCAGGTTGGTCTCGATGCCGCCGGTAAGACCACCATCCTCTACAAGCTCAAGCTTGGCGAGATCGTCACCACCATCCCCACCATCGGTACGTGCCGCGGCGACGCGCGATCCCTCCCCCGCGCGGCGATGCGAGCGCCAGATCTGGAATTCGCGCTCCGGCGGGTGCCCAGCGTTGGTGGCGAGGCCGCGGGCTGACATCAATTTCCTCCCCCGTTCCCCCGCCCCCGCGCGATCGCCAGGTTTCAACGTCGAGACCCTCGAGTACAAGAACGTCTCGTTCACCGTGTGGGACGTCGGTGGCCAGGACAAGGTGCGCGCGCGCGCGATACGCCCCTGCGCCCGCGACGGGGCGCGAGATCGCCCCCTCGGACCCCGGTTCGTCGCCTCCGCGAACCCGAAATCTGACTCGTGTCCCTCTTCCGTCTCCTCTCTTTCAGATTCGCCCCCTGTGGAGGCACTACTTCCAGAACACCCAGGGCCTGATCTTCGTGCTGGATAGCAACGATCGCGACCGCATCACCGAGGCTCGGGACGAGCTTCACCGCATGCTTAACGAGGACGAGCTGCGCGACGCCATCCTCCTGGTGTTCGCGAACAAGCAGGATCTGCCCAACGCCATGACGGCGGCGGAGATCACCGACAAGCTCGGCCTCCACTCCATCCGCCAGAGGCACTGGTTCATCCAGTCCTCCTGCGCGACCAACGGCGAGGGTCTCGTCGAGGGTCTCGACTGGCTCAGCGCGAACGTCATGACCGCCGGCAAGTAAGGCGCGCGAAGCAGCGGCGCGACGCCGCCGCCCGGATGGGATCCGCCGCGCCGAGGAGACGGATCGCGGTCGACGAGGGCGCGGCTCGCTCGACTCGGCGCGGGAGGGGGGCCGGGGGCGAAGGCGGCGACGCTTCTTGTGGGCGACTTGGTTCTGGGGGGGATTTTGCGATAGAGTTTTAACGGGAACGAAGACTTTTCTGGTTCGTCGTCGACTCGGGGCGCGGCGCCTCTCACGCGCTCTTCTCCGCGGCGCCCTTCACGAGCGCCTCCTTCGCGATCCTGTGACTTCCCCTCCCCATCGTCGACGAAAGAGACGCGCCCTTGAGGTAGTTTGACACCGACGGCGCGCCCTTGACCCCCCTCGGCCGTAGGTCCATGATGACCGCCATGAAGTGCTTCACGTTCTCCGCCAACTGCGCGTCGTCGAAGTCCGTCTTGCCGACGCGCGCGTGCACGACGGCGCCCTTCTCCGCTCGAAACTCCACCCGCCCCGCCTTCATCGCCCCCACCGCGCCCGCGATGTCCGTCGTGAGCGTGCCGACCTTGGGATTGGGCATCATCCCGCGCGGGCCCAACACGCGCGCGATGGGCGCGAGCTTGGGCATGGCGGAGGGATGCGCCACCGCCTTGTCGAAATCGATGGCGCCCGAGCCCTCCGCCTTGATGCGCGCGATGAGCTCCGCGTCGCCGATGACGTCCGCCCCCGCCGCCCTCGCCTCCTCCGCGAGCGCGCCCTCCGCGAACACGCAGACGCGGACGCTCTTTCCCGTGCCGTGCGGGAGGTTCGCGGCGCCCCGGACGATCATGTCCGAACGCTTAGGGTCGATTCCCAGTCGGACCGCGATGTCCACCGTCTCCGTGAACTTGGCGCGCGCGCCCGCCTTGACTCCGGCGACCGCCTCCTCGATCGTCAGCGTCGGCGCCGCCGCCTCGGCGCCCCCCGCCGAGCCGGCGCGCGTCGCCGAGTGCGCGACGCGGCGCGGGGGGGGCGGGGCGTCGCCGTCGGGCTCGACGAACGAGACCCCGCGAGAGCGCACGCCCGCGTCGGACGTCGACGACGAGGACGACGACGCCTCCCCCGCCGTCCCGGCGGCGGCGTCCGAGGCGAACCAACCGCGCGCGCGCGCCAGCGCGGGGTGCGCCGCGCGCTCGCGCGAGAGAGGCGCGCCGATGCGCGCGAGCGCGCGTCGCATCGCCATCGCGAGCGACGCGTGCGCACGTGTGCGGAGAGGGAGGGCGCTTGACCTAAGATGCGGGGCGATCGTCGAGACGAGTCGAGAAGTGTCCGAGCCGTCGATTCTTGACGAACTCGCGCGCGCCCGCGAGCTCGAGACCTCGGCCGGGCCGACTCGTCGGGGAGACGACTACTGGTACCGAAACAGGTGCAGCAGCCGGCGCGCCCCTTCATCGCGATTCCGCCGCCTTTGGTGGTCGGGATTCTCGATCGACGGAAGATTCGATCGAACGAATCTCAACCCGAGATTCTCGAGATTCTCCTTTGAAGAAGGTTCCGTAGTTTCCGAATTTAACACCCCGTTTGAACGAACCTCTGAACGCGGGTGGGAGACGTGTTTCGTGTTTCGTCTTCGAAGAGTGTCTTGTCTTGTCGTTTCACTCGCTTGCTAAACTCCGCGCTCTCGCGCGCCCGGTCGTTCCCTCGGGCCTTCCGTTCACTACGTTCGCACCGGGCCGACTCAGAACGCGAGCGCCCGGGCTCGGGCTCGCGGCGAGCGCGCCGCCCTGGTCATCCTTCGCTCCGTCGCGTCGTCGTCGCCGCCCGCGCAATTCTTCGCCGGCGTCTCCGGCGACGCGCGCCGCGCCGTCTCGCGTCCCCGGAGCCTCTCCCCGAGCGTCGGCTTCCTCCGCCTCTGCCCCGCCGCGCCCCGCCGCGCCTCCACCAGCACCGCGAGCGGTTTCCTCTCCTCCTCCGACGAGCGCGAGCTCGTGCCCGCGGGCGCGCCGACGATCTCCCTGAGGCTGCTCGCGGATTTGCCGCGGAAGAGCTTGGCGGGGGACGAAAAGGCGCGATCGCGCGCCGCCGTCTCCGCCAGCGCCTTGGCGGCGGCGGCGAGGCGCGCGCACTCCTCCGCGCGCCGCGCCGACGCCCGCGGCGACCCCGCGGTGTCCGCCGCCGCGTCCCTCTCGGCGACGGCGTCGAGCGGGGGCGTGGCCTCCCTCGACCGGTCCCTCGAGGACGGCACCGCAACCGCGTCGCTCACGACGCCTGAACTGCCGTGTCGCACGAGGAGGTTGCGAAGCGTCTGCCTCGACCCGAACGCCGCCTCCTCCTCCTCCTCCGCCGCCGCGCACGCGGCGTCGCGCTCGAGGGCGCGCGCGAACGCGGGGGCCCCCGCCGCGTCGCCGCCCGCGGCGGAGGACACCGCGTCGTCCGCGTCCATCGCCGCGGTCGCCTCGGTCGGCGCGCCCGCGGTTTTCCAGTCCAAGAGCTCCGCGCCGAGGCTCCGAAACTCGTCGCCGAAGAGCTCCGCGGGAGACGCCCCGGGACCCGGCGCGAAAAACGCATCCGCGTCGAGCTCCTCGCGCGTGAGCATCGGGAGCGGCTCGAAAGGACACGCGCCGTGGTCGAGCGCCGCGTCGTCGCACTCCGCGGGGCTCTTGAGCCTGACGCGCTTGATCGCGCGCGCCGCGTCGGGGCCCACGAGACTCTCGCGGCGGTGCTTCTCAAACTGTCTCTCGAGCTTGCGTCGGAGGTTGTTCTGCGCGGCGCGCTTCGCCGCCTGGCGCGCGAACCGCGGCGTGCTCGCCTCGCCCTCGCCCTCGCACACGCGCGTGCCGTCGCTCAGCGCGCTCTCGAAGCCCGTGGCGGTGCTGATCAGTTCGCGCGGGCTCACGGAGTCGCGCGCGCCGGCGGCGCCGCCGATGGTCTTCGCCGGGTTGTTTCGCGCGGCGCCGCTGTCAACCACCACGGGCTTCAAGGCCGGGGTGGGGGCGACGCGGCGCTGAGCCACACCCTTTTTCACGGGAGCGGGAGGGACCGCAGCCGCCTCGAGCGCGATCTCCTCGACGGCGCTCCGGCCGGAGGTGCGCGCGGAGCGGCGGATCGGAGGGGAGGGGGTCTGCATCGCGGACGCGTGGAGATGTGGTCTGCGGGAGAGGAGGCGCGCGGGGGGGGGGGAGCGCGATCGTCAGCGCGCGCTCGCGGTTCCGGAGCGCAATTTTTTTCGGTGGCAGCGTGACACGACGGTCTTGACAACCAGGAAAAAGGCAAAGTTCGGGTGACGATCCCAGGGGTGTTTCGGCGGGAAACCACCTCGCGTGTTACCCCGATAAGGGGGTATCGGGGGACGCGAGAGCGCGCGAAGCCGCGCGGGACGACCGAAGCGACGATACGGCGCGCGAAAACGCGACGAGCGCGAGGGCGCGCGGCGCGCGCGCGCGTCCGAGCCCCCGGCGCGTCGCGCGTGAAAAAACCACGATCGCGCGTGCCTCTCGCGGGCCATCGACGTCGTCGGTGTTAACACCTCGCCAACGGGCGGATAAAGCGAGCGCGGGACGCACCTCTGGTCGAGCGAGCTCGGGAACGCGCGCCGGGCGACGATTCCGAGGCTTTCGCGGTCGATCGAACGCGGCGCGCGCTGCGATCGGCTCGGCGCGAGCGTCGCGGGGGGGGTTCGACACCGACGGCGATCCGATGGAGCACCTGCGCTCGGCCCGACGCGGATTCAAACGCGTCCCAAGGCACGAACCGCGAGCGAGTCGAGGCTCGGGGACGACGGGGAAGTCGCCGGGAGGTCGAGGATGAGGCCGGAACGCGCACGATGCGCGTTGCGGGTCGCGGGGGGTGGCGCGCGTCGGCGTCGAGCGCGCGGTCGCAATGTGGTTACGCCGCGCTCGAGCGCGCGGTGACGAGTCTTTTTTCCGGTTGTCAGCGAGGCGAGCTGACGAAACGGCGTGGGCCCGGAGCTGCTTGAGACTGAACCTGCAGTGCAGAGATCGATCGTGGGTCTTGTCAATCGATCGTGGGCCTCGCAAAAGGGCGGGAACGCAAATTTCCGAAGAGGATTTTCTTTCGAAACGTGGCGTCCAGCATGGCGAAAATGTGGATGAAAACGAGGAAAACAGTCTCGTATTTCGATCGGACGATTTTTATGTTGAACGGGTTCCCGGACCATTCGACGATTTTCGAAAGGTTCGGACCCAAAACCGATCGATGAACGCGTGAATTTCATCGGTTAGGGGCCCGAATTCCAGGTTACCCAGGTTAAGGCTAACCATCTCCAGCGCGAACACGCGCCGATCTCGACCTGAGGCCCTGCGCGACGCTCGCTCGTCGACTCGGCGAGAGATATTCACGAACGGCCGGCCGTCACCCCCCGCGCGGCGCGTCGCGCCGGCGTCACTGCCTCAAGCGCGCGCTCGCACGAGCGACGCCGCCCGTCCGGTCGGGTCGACCGACGCTTCTTCGCGCCTCGCGCCTCGCGCCTCGCGCCTCGCGCCCCGCCTCGGCGCCCGCGCGCACCCGCGCCGCGTCCGCATCCGCGCGCGCGGCGACGTGGCCACCCCTCCGGTCGTGGTTTTAGACCGCCAAGATGCCTCCCAGGGACCAGTCCGTGTCCGGCGCCGGTGACCCGTCCGCGGCGATCCGCGCCCTGAGCGCGGGCGCGGAGACCCCCAGGACGTTCACCGCGAAGGAGGTGGCCGCGCACGCCACCCCGGGTGACCTCTGGGTCATCTACAAGGGGTCCGTCTTCGACGTCACGAGTTTCGCGCCGAGGCACCCCGGCGGGAACATGATCTGGGTCAAGGCGGGCGGCGACTGCACGCAGCTGTTCGATTCCTACCATCCGCTGAGGACCAAGGCGGTTCTGGACAAGTACTACATCGGCGACCTCAAGCGCGTCGCGGGCGACGAGTCGGAGATCATCGAGTACAAGGACGACATGAAGAAGGGCCAATTCTACATGGACTGCAAGGTGGCCGTCGAGCGTTGGTTCAAGGAGAACAAGAAAGACCCGCGGGTGCACCCTGAGATGTACGTCAAGACGTTCGTCATCCTCGCCGGCCTCGCGCTGTGCCACTACGGCTCCTTCTTCTTCACCACGTCTTTCGCCGTCTCCGCTCTCTTCGCCGCGCTGCACGGGATGTTCAAGGCTGAGATCGGCGTGTCCATCCAGCACGACGCCAACCACGGGGCGTACGGCAAATCGAAAACGTTCCTGCACGCGATGCAGCTCACGCTGGACGTCGCCGGCGCGAGCTCGTTCATGTGGCGCCAGCAGCACGTCGTGGGCCACCACGCGTACACGAACGTCGAGGGCGTCGACCCGGACATCCGGTGCGCGCCCGAGAAGGACGTCCGCCGCGTCAACGAGCATCAGCCGCACGAGGCGTACCACCCGTTCCAACACGTGTACCTCGCGCTCGCGTACGGCCTGCTCTCGTTCAAGTCCTGCTTCGCGGACGACTTCAACGCGTTCTTCAGCGGGAGGATCGGGTGGGTGAAGGTGGCCAAGTTCACCCCCGGCGAGGCGGCGGCGTTCTGGGGATCCAAGGCGCTGTGGGCGTCGTACTACCTCTACCTGCCCTTCGCGCGCGGGAAACACGGCGTCTGGGAGACCGCCGCGCTGGTCACCATCACGGAGTTCATCACCGGGTGGCTCCTCGCGTTCATGTTCCAGGTGGCGCACGTCGTCGGCGAGGTGCGATTCTTCAAGCTGAGCCCGGAGGGGAGGATGAACCTCGGGTGGGGGGAGTCGCAGCTGTACTCGAGCGCGGATTTCGCGCACGGGTCGCGGTTCTGGACGCACTTCAGCGGCGGTCTGAACTATCAGGTCGCGCACCACCTGTTCCCGGGCGTGTGCCACTGCCACTACCCGGACATCGCGCCCCTGATCATGCGCGTCGCGAAGGAGCACGGGCTGGAGTACTGCGTCTACCCGACGTTCTGGGCCGCGCTCAGGGCGCACTTCGCGCACCTCAAAAACGTCGGCCAGAAGACGTACGTGCCCAGCCTGCAGACCGTGGGGTGAGGGGCGCGGGAGACATTTCGCGCGAGAGGGGTGGGGAAGACGGAGACGAGGATCGCGCGGGGTGGAGGAGCGAGCGAGCCAGAAGGATGCGCGGCCGAAGACGAGACGCGCGGGGCGACCATTCTTTCGAAACAAAAGATTTTCGTATCAACATCTGGACCGCCCAGCACAGGTTTGCACTTGCGACGACCGAGTGGCGCGTCAATTTCGATCGCCATTCGCGCGTGGGTGATGACCCGACGGGATGGGCCCAGTGTGCTCAGTTCCTGGGTTCGTCGGTGACCTAGAATCCCCAATCCACGCCTCGTCCGCGTCAGCTCGCGGATCCACACACCGCGCGCGCGCGTCGCTCGTCGCGCGCTCGCTCCTCGCGTCTCGACTCGCGCGCTCGACCGCGGGCGCACGTTCGGCGCGCTCGCCGACGCACTCGCCGCTCCGGGCGCGCTCTCGGTTCCGTCGCGCGAGGAGGGATGGACAAGGCGGTCACCGCGCTCGCGTCCGCGGCCGTCGCGCTCGCGGCGGTGAAGCTGAGCGGCGGGCGCGTCGTCGGCGGCGAGATCGGGCAGGCCTCGACGTCGCAGTACAAGGCGGTCGTTCGTAAGCTGTACCGCGAGGTTTGGAACCAGAGCGACAAGGCCAAGGCTCGGGCGGCGGCTGGGAAGTTCATCAGCGAGGATCACATCTTGATCGACCCCTCCCACCCCAACCCCACCCCCGGCGTGGACGCGTACATGCAGATGGCGGAGAGCCTCCGCGAGGCGATGACGAAGATGACGATCGTCGTGGACGATCTCATCTGCCAGAACAACAAGGTCGTGGCGCAGATCTCGTACGAGGCGACGGTCGGCGGGAAGGAGGCGCGATGGACGGGCACGGCGGTGATGGAGATCGAGGACGGAAAGATCGTCCGCTCCTGGGTCAACTCCGACTCCCTCTCCGCGCTCATCCAGCTCGGCCTCCTCCAGGACGTCGCCGCGGCGGGCTCGTCCGTCGGGAACGCGCAGTTCGAGCGCGCGGTCACGAAGAGCGCGGTGCCCCGCGGGCGCGGGGCGGGGGCGCCCCTGAGCATGAAGGACGGCGATCTGAAGGTGGTGCAGGCGCTGCTCGGGCGGAGCGAGGCGCACCCGGAGACGGTGCTCACCGGGAACGACTGGCTGCAGTACTTCGACAAGGTGGTGGACTCCAGCGACGACGAGGACGCGGCGACGGGATTCACGAACCGCATGCGCGTCGACTCGAAGACGGGGCTCGACATGGTCGTGTGAGGAGAGGGGACGTGGGTTCGAGCCGGCGGGGCGAGCCGGGGGGGGTTCGCCGAGCGCGAGCCGGGGGGTTCGGTTCGACTCGCCGGGGTTCGAAAAAGGACCTCCTCGGGGGCTCAAAAACGTCTCGACGACGCGTGAAATATAAAAAGAAACCCGAACCCCCAGGAACCCGTTCGTTCGCGCCTCCCTTCCCGCGCCACTCCGTCTCCGCGCTCCGCTCGCCGCGCGCGCGCGCCGAGCCTCCCTCCGCCCTCCCCGCGCGCGATGCCGCGCGGGGGCGCCTCGCGGCGGTCTCGCGTCCGCGCGTCGCCTCGGTTCGCGCTCGCCGTGGCGGGGTTCGTGTTTTCCTCCTCCTCCGCGGCCTCGGCGCAACGACTGTGCGTCGCCCCCTCCGCGCCGCGCGTCCCTCGCGGCGCGTCCGCGGACCGCCTTCCCGCCGCCGCCGCCGCCGCCGCGAAGGCGGCGGCGCCGCGGTGCGCGCCGATGGACGCGCTCGTGGACGACGTCCTGCGCGACGACGCCGCGCGCGACCTCGACCTCGCCCGCGTCGACGACGCGAGCGCCCCCGCGGTGGTGGTGCCTCTCGAGACGCGGCGGGCGTGCGCGTGCGCCGCCGCGGGCTTCGTCTGCCGCGCCCACGCGCTCGTCGCGGCGCGCCTCGACAGGCACCGCGCGCGAACCGGAACGGACGCCGACCCGGCGTCGCGCGAACCCGCGACCAGCGCGGCCGCGCGGCTTCTTGACGTGGACGACGCGACGCGCGAACCCGCCGACGGGTCGCGCGCCGACGCGCTCGCGGAGACGCTGTGCGGCGCGCCGTGCGCCCTCGACGACCGCCCCGACGCCGGCGCGGACGCGTCGGGCGCGTGTCCCCGCGGCGCGCTCGCGGACCCGAGCGCGGAGGCGGCGTGCCTCGCCCCCGCGTGCGAGGCGAAGTGCGCCGCGTGCGTCACAGCCGCCGCCGACGCGCGCGCGCGCCGAAGCGCCCCAGCGAGAGGCGGACCGGTTCTTCATCCTCCGGTGGTCGCGCGTCGCCGAGACTTTGAAGACTCGCTTCGGACGTCTTCGCGCGAGGCGCTCGACGCGATCGGCCGCGACGTCTCCGTGTTCGAAATCCGCGCGGCGTGCGGAGAAGAGGACGCGTGTCTGTGCGCGCAGTGCCTCGAGGGCGGCCTCCTCGCCGCGACCGAGAGCGGCGGAACGTCCGACTCGGAGGGTTTGACGAAGCGCGCTCGGTTCGCCGCGACGGGAGTCGGAGGAACGTACGGCGGAGGACCCGGACCGTATTTCGGCGGCGGAATGGGCGGCGCGTACGGCGGCGGCGGCGGCGCGTACTACGGCGGCGGTCCGAATCCGAATCGGTACGGTGCCGCTTCGCCGTATCCGTACGGCGCGTACCCTTACGGCTACGGCCCGTACCGGCCCGCGGCGCCGTTTCCGTATTACGGGTTCACGCCCTGGGCGGTGAGCGTGTACTCGAAGACGAAGGCTTGGATCGCGTCTTCGATATGCTTCTGGTACCCGTGGTATCCCGCATGCGTTCCCCGCCGCCCGATCGTCCCGGGGCCGGGGGCGCCTCCGCGTCCGTCCGGGCTCGCGCCGCCCTCGCCGCCGCCGCCGATTCTGGGCGCTCCGCCCTCGCCGCAGCCCCCGAGCGGCGTCGCGTGCGGCGACCCGTCCCTCGGCGAGCTCACGTGCGACGGGATCCCGTGCGCGGGGGACGCGACGTGCACGACGACGACGCCGCAGTGCTGCTGCGACGTCACCTGCGTCGACTTCGGCGACTGCTGCGCGGACAGGGACGCGTGCTGCCTCGGCGCGGCGGGGATCAAGGCGGCCGCGGCGCGCGGCGAGGGTGCCGACGGCGGGTCCTTCACGTTCATCGGCGCGGCGGCGCGCGCGAAGGCGAGGGGCGCGCGGCGAGCGGCGAGGGCGAGGCGCGCGGCAACGGCGGCGGACGAGCGAGGCGAAGGCGGCGGTCCGGTCGTCGCCGCGCTGGGCCGCGCGGCGCCGACGCGAGCGAGGCGCCCGGGGGCCGCCGTCGGCGCGCTTACCGCGGTCGAGCGGTTCGCGTTCGAGGCTCGCCCGGACGACGCGCCGTTTCGAGAGGTCTTCGCCGAAGCCGACGACGGGGAGGGACCCGCGCCTGCGCCCGCGCCCGCCCGAGACGCGTGGAACGAGGAGGAGGAGGAGGAGGAGGAGGAGGAGGAGGTTTTCGACCGACTCGAATGAACGCGCGTATGCATACGATATCATCTCGCCTCACAGCTCCTCCTCCTCCCTCTCCCACGGCTTGCGGTAGAGCGTCTCCCTGTCCGTCTCCGTCATGAGCTGCCTTGCCTTCTCCGCCGCGGGGGCGCTCGCGGTGTTCATGACGAAGAACAACACGTCGTGCGGCGTCATCCGCCCCTCGTCCGTGTCGGATATGTACCTGGGCCACCCCTTGTTCCCCGCCGGGTACAGGCACAGGGTCGGCGTCTTCCCCCCGAATGAGTACGGCGGCGGGACGTCGTTGAGCTCCGCGTCGACGACGACCGTCTTGTAGCCGCCGCGCGGGTACTTCGGGTCGGCGTCGAACATGGCCTGCGCGGTTCGGAGCGCGGGGACGATTCGGCGGTGGAACGCGTCGCCGAATTTCGTCGCCTCGTCTTTCCCGTTGGGATACGCGAAGTACACGAGGACGTCGACGTGGTCCGGCGCGACGACGGCGTCGAAGAAGGTTCCCGCGGTGACGGGCGCGAGGCCGTCGCGCGTCTCGCCCGGTTCCGGCGCGGGCTCGGATCGGTACCTTCGCTCGGCGGCGCCGGACCCGTCGTCGTCGAACTCGGCGAGGGCGTGCATGGCGAGCTCCTCGCCGCAGCTCTCCGTGGCCTTCAGGCACACCTCCCAGTTCCAGCTCCACCCGTCCTCCTCCGCGGGCGCGCCCTTCTTGAGCCAGCGCGAGTACGCGCTCGCGATGTCGTCCTCGTGGTCTTCCATCATCGCCTCGCACTGCTTGCGCGTCTCCTTGGCGTGCCACAGATCTTGCGTCGAGCACGCGCCCTGGACGTACGCCTCGATCGCCTCCTCGTACACGCCGTAGCGCACCGCGCGCGAGTCCGCGCCCCCGCCCGCCTGCCGCCGCTCCTCCTTGCTCCGGATCTTCATGAGCGCGGGAACCAGGCGCGCGTTCAGGGAGTTGAGCACCGCGTGGCACGTGCGACACCGGGGCGAGCGCCCGAAGACGTCCTTCCCGCCCGCGAACGTCGGGGCCTCGGGGAACGCGTCCAGCGGGCGGGACACAACCTCCACCGCGAAGGCGAGGCGCGAGGCGAAACACAGGAAGAAGAGCGCCGAGACCGCGCGGTGGGATTGAAACGACCGCATCTCGGGCGAGGTCAAGAACACACCGACGCGCGCGCGAAGTGGCGCCGTGGCGTCGTGATGAAGCGGAACATGTGCGCGCGTCTCGCGTTCAGCAGTTTTCGCAGGCGAATTTCGTCCGACCCATCAGATAAACAATTCTCGCGCCGCTCGTCGCTCGACGACGCCGACGTCGGTCCTGGTGACGGGCACGCGCTACGGCGTCACGATCGTGGGCGTGACCTGTTCCCTCTCCCCCTCGCCGTCTCCCGCGCCTCCGCCCTCCCCCCCCATCTTCTCCCCCGCGGCGTCCTTCGCCGGCGGCGGCGGCGGAATGGCCATCCACTCCGCAATCTCCGCCGCGAGTTCTCTCATCTCCGCCTCCGTCGCGCCTCCTTCGCCCGCGAGTTCGTCCACGACGCCCTTCTTGACCGCCTCGAACCCCGCCCTGAGATTCCCGAGCGGGTTCGCGGGCGACTCGTCCGCGGCGATGCCGAACATGTCCGCGAGGCCGCTCAGGGCGTCCCCCGTCTGCGCGATGGGCGCGGCGAGCTCCGCCGGGATCTCCGGCGCGCGCTGCCTGCACGGCCTCACGTGGTCCCCCGCCAGCGAGCGCACCGAGAGGTCCAGGGTCTCCGCGATCGCGCTCGAGTCCGTGAGCACGGCCGCGAGCGTGCTGGTCTCGTCGATGCCGTCGTCGCGGAACCGCACGAGGAGGTTTCGCCGGACGCCGTAGTACTTGCGCAGGAGATCTTTGGCGTCGTCCGGCGCGGGGACGAACTCGTCTGCGCCGTTGGCCACCTCCATAAGCACGGGCTCGAGCTGGTCGATCACGGGCAGGAGCTCCCTCACCGCGGGAGGCGCCGCGGCGCGGAGCTGCGCGTCGATCGCGCGCGTCGGCTCGCGGAGCGGCGAGCCGAGAGCGCCGGAGATGACGGGCGAGAGCGCCTGGAGCCCCGGGGCGACGACGGGGGCGAAGAGCGGCACGGCGTCCGTCGCGGGCTTGTTGTTGAAGCTCACGAAGACGTTCGCGACGCGGTCCGGGAGGGCGTACCGCGCGCCGATGATGGCGTGCATCAACGCGCCCATGGAGTGCCCGACGCCGTACACGGGGAGGCCCTCGATCTCGGCGCCCAAGGCTTTGGCCGCGCGGTCGAACAGGAACTGATTCTCATCCGCGATGCGCAGGTGCTCGAAGCCCACCGCGAAGGGGGTGGCGACGACGAGGACGTCGCCCACCTCCACGAGCGCCTCGAGGAAGAGCCGGTACGTGAGCTGCGGGGAGGCGCCGACGAAGGCGCCGCCGATGAAGTGGACCACCGCGCGGGGGGCGGCGCCGCCGCGGGGGGCGAGCACCCACGCGCCCTCCACCTCGCGCCAGCCCCGGTCGCTGGAAGACGCGGTCGCGCGCGACGCCGAGGCGAGGAGCGCCTCGAGCTGCGCGAACGCGTCGGGAGGGGCGGCGGAAGAGGAGGAGGAGGAGGAGGAGGAGGAGGAGGATGAGGGGTCGCCGTCGGATGGACCGGCGGCGGCGACGACGGAGACGAACGGAGGCGCCCGCCCCAGGCCGCCGGCTCCGCGCGCGCGTCCGCCGACGCGTCCGCGCGAGGAGGACGCGGAGAGACGAGCGGACCCGCCGCGGCGGACGCGCGGCGGGGACGCGAACGCGCCCGCGACGGCGGACATGCGCGAGGTGGGACGGAAGGCACGCGCGGATGCGTTCGCGCGCGCGCGAGAACGAGTGCGAAGTCGACGCGCGGCGAGGCGCGCGCGCGTGGTGTGCGCGGGTGCGCGCGCGACGTGGAACGACGACGCTTCGTCCGCGGCACGTAATCGCGTCGTCAGTGACGAGCACGCGGAGTCATCTGAGCAAGGCACCGAGCAATCAGTCAGTGCAAAATGTCCATCCGTGCGGCGTGCAGGAGCAGCGGTTTAGGCGGCATGCTTCGACTCGACTCGTCTATCGCTTCCCTCTCGAGGCGTGTTCCGGGTGTCCGTACTTTTCGTGTCGCGCGTGCGTTTGCATCCTTTTACAACGCTCTTCCTCGCCCGCGCGTTCGGCGCGTCACGCGCTGCACCCCCCCCCGGACGTCGGATCGCCTCGTCTCCGTTGTTTTCGCGAGACGCTTTGATCCCCGCCCCCGTTCGCGCCCCGGACTTAGCCGAGCGGGACGAACTTGCCGCCCGCCTGGCCGCCGCGGCCGTGGGCCACGGGGCGGTAGGTGATGGAGTACTCGCCGAGGTAGGTGCCGATCATGTCGGGCTTGATCTCGACGTTGTTGAAGACCTTGCCGTTGTACACGCCGACGACGGAGCCGATCATCTCGGGCACGATGACCATGTTGCGGAGGTGGGTGCGCACCGCCTCGGGCTTCTCGCCGCCCGTGGCCTCCTTCTTCGCCTTGCGCAGCTTCTTCACGAGCTTCATGGGCTTGCGCGAGAGGCCGCGCTTGAAGCGGCGGCGGATGCGCGCGCGGAAGAGATCGACGAGGGCCTCGGTCTTCATGTCGAGGAGCTGGTCGAGGTCCGTGCCGCGGAAGGAGAACTTGCGGAACGTGCGCTTCTTGGGCGCCGCCGCGACGAGAGCATCTTCCTCAGACTGAGACGAGAAAGAGAGACGGAGGGGGGACGGGGACGCGGAGGATGTCAGCTGGATGCCGGGGAGAGGACCGCGCGCGGCGAGGGAAGCGAAACCCGCCGCGAGGTGGAGCGCGGGGGGCGCGCGGGGCGCCGTCGCTCGGAAGAAGAAAAGCCAAAAACCCTAGCGCGCGAACCGATCGACGGGCGGGAGGGAACGCCGCGGCCGGACGCCGGCGGCGACCCCCGCGACGCCGTGCCTCGGGCGGATGCCGGCGCGCACGAGCGCGCGAAGCGGATCCGACGCGGCGGCGCGGGTCGCGTGGACGCGGCGGGGGTCCGCCGCCGCGGTTCCGGCCAGCGTCCGCGCGTTCGGGCGGCCCGAGGGTTATTTCCGCGAGCGCCGAATCTCCCCGGCTGCGCGGAGGGAACGGAGCCGCGCGCGCCGAGAGGCGGCCGCGAGCGGGCCACGGAGCGAGCGGGACGCGATGCGCACCATGATGGAGCTTTGCTGTTGGTACTCGGCGACTCGCGCGCGGGTAATAGAGGGGGAGCAGGGCGCGCCAGAGGCGCTTTTCGTAGGTCTCCCGCATCGCGCGTTCGCGATCGCAGAGGCATCAAAGTTGGGCCCCATTCCAGGTTAACGCGAAAATGGCGATGCCTCCTCCGACCTGACAACCCGGCTCGCGTCGTCTCGGAACAATCGGCCCCGCCCAAGAGAGGGCCCGTCGTCCCGCGCGTTGTCAAACTTCCGCCCGGCGCGATGGCGGGCGCCGCCGCCTCGGCCCCGGAGGCCGGCTCCGGCTCGCCTCGATGGGTCCCGATCGACGCGCTCCTCGCGACGGCCGCGGGTGACCTTCGCAGCGGCGAGCTCGTGCACGTCGCGGGGTTCAGTCTCTTCCACAGCATGAACGCGCTGCAGATCATGGATCCGAAGATGGACGTGGGCGTGGACGCGGCGTCGCTTCGAACCGCTCGGGAGCTCGTGTCGCTCGGTCGCGCGCCCCTCGACCTGTCCGACGAGGACGCGACGTACGTCTTCGACGCCCTGCTCGCGTGCGAGGCGACGTGGCACCGCGGCCAGGCGCTCGCCACCACCGTGCACACGTGCCTCTACATGCACGACCGCGAGCGCCTCGAGGCGGCGCCGAGCCTCGTCGTCCGCGCGTACCTGGAGGCCACGAGAAGCGCCGTCGCGACCGTCCGCCACGCCGTGCAGTGCGGGGACATCTACGAGGAGGAAGACTTCGTCATCTCCGCCAACGGCTTCGACGTGGGCGAGCCCGCGAGCGCGGACGTCGGCGGCGACGACGGCGCGGCGCGGCGCGCGAACGACAATGCTTCCTCCGCTTCCTCCGCGTCCTCCGCCGCGACGAAGGACGCCGCGCTCGCGGGCCTCCGCGCGGCGGAGACTTGGCTCGTCGAAAACGCCGGCGTCGTCGACCGAACGGGCGCGCTCCTCGCGCGCGTGCGCTTCCGCGTCGCGCTTCACGTCGCGCACGCGAGGCTCCTCGGCGCGGCGTCGAACGACGCCGTCGCCGCCGTCGCCGCCGCCGCCGACGCGTCGCGCGCGACGCTCGAGGCGGAGAAGCACCTCGCGAAGATGCGCGCGACGATGACCGAGGCGAGGGAGCCTACGGACGCGTCCTCGAGAGCGGCGTTCGGGGGCGGGGTCCTGGACTGGGACCCCGACGGTCTGGGATTCGACCGCAGGGTGAACCTCACGGCGCTCGGTCCGGCGCCGCCGCGCGTGGTGACCCTGCACTCGCGCGCGGGCGCGATGGACCACTTCGCGAGGCACCTGAAGGAGCTCCGACGCGTGTGCGACCTCGTCGCCGACCTCCGCGGCGGCGACGCTCGAGCGCGAGCGCAGGAGGTGTCGCGCGGAGGAAAAAACAAAAACAAAAGCAAAAACGCGTCCGCGCCGCCATCCGCGCGGCGCGGTCTGAACGAGATTCTCGGCGCTTTGGGCGCGATGTCGGCCACGGACCCGACCGTGGTTCCTCGCTCGTACGCGGCGCTTGCGGTGTGCACTCCCGGCGGCGGTTTGCTCGGGAAGCACCACGGCGACGCGGCGCTGCGCAGCGCCTGGGTCGCGGGCACGGTCCCGCCGCCCGCGGTCGACCTCGACGCCGCGCTGAGGGGTGAAATCTCGAGGGACGGCGAGGGCGGACCGGCGGGGACGGACGCGTGGGACGAGCGCCTCGGGGCGGGCACGCCCTCCGTCGTCGGCGACTTCGATTTCGATTGTGACGTTTCCGAAAACGCGTCGACGTCGCGCGACGAGGGGTCTTCCGCGCGGGGGGGTCGATCCCTCGACGACGGTCCCTCGAAAAACCCGCCGTCTTTTTCGGACGCAAAGGGCACGAGCGAGGCCGCGATCGCGGCGGCGCGGTCGGTCGCTTCGCGCGTCGCCGAGGCCACGGGGCATTCGGACGCGGCGGACGCGACTCGTGATTTTTTATCGGGGAGCGCGCGCGCGTCGGAGCTCATCGTCCGCGCGTACCTCAGCAACCGCTCGCGGTGTCGTCGTAAACTCCGCCGCTTACTCGCGGAGTGGTCGGACCTCGCGGACCTCGGGTACGCCGCGGACGCCTCGGGGTTCGTCCCCGCTCACCTCGCGGCGAGTGCCTCCGCGGGCGCGAAAGCGTTGGCGTCGACGGCGTGGGCGGCGCGCGCGTTCGGGGGGTGGGCGGAGGCGACGGCGGCGAGAGCGCAGCTCGCGCACCTCGTCCTCGGCCACGCCCTCGAGCTTTACCTCCCGCACGAGCTGTGCGTGGTGTACTGGTACCAGGAGTACCTCACCCAGACGCTGCAGGACATCGCGCGCGTCGCGGAGGACGGCCTGAGCAGCGAGGCCGCCGCGGAGGTCGAGGAGGAAGAGGAGGAGGAGAAGGGTTCGAGGAAGGGCGGCGCGAGGAAGGGCGGCGCGAAGAAGGGCGCGAGGAGCGAAAATGACGGAGACGGGGGGCGCTCGTCGGACCGCCGCGTCTCGCTCGTGCGCGTGAAGCTCGAGGGCGCGTTCCTCGAGCTTCAGAAGACGATGTGCAAGGGCCTCGTGCGGCTCGCGGCGGCGCTCGAGCGGCTCGGGCGGATCCCGACGCCGACGCGGGATAATCCCCGGACGGACCCCGAGCAGACGTTTTGGCAACGCTTCGGCGCGTTCCACGCGTGTCGCCGCCCGCCGCCGCTCTCCTTCGCCGACTTCGCCGCGTACGTCGCCCCGGACACCCCCGCCGGCGGCGGCGCGGATTCGAACCCGGGCGTGGTCGTCACGCCGGAGACGCTCCTCGACGCGGCGGGGAAGTGCTTCGAGCTCGCGAAGGCGCAGGCTCGGGGGTTACGCGCGGGGCTTCCCCCGGGCACGGTGAGCGACGCGCAGGCGGAGGACCTCGAGGCGACGGAGCGCGCGGCGGCGGCCAACGCGGCGGCGGCGAAGCTCGCCCTCGCGCCGGGGTGGCGAGCGAGCTTCGAGCACAAGCACCACCCCGCGTTCGCGAGCGTGCTTCTGAAGAGGGAGTGAGCGCGAATCGAGGGGGGGGGGAGTGCGAGCGCGCGTCCTCGATCGCGACGCCTTCGCGAGCGAGCGCATCCTTCCTTATATCCAAAATTTCGTGAAGCCGACGGCGCGATGAGATGAGACGGCGCGGCGGCGATTTGCGCGCACGAAATATGCAATGACGAGAATCGCCTCCCGCGGCCCCGCGGCTCCTCAGACCTCTCCGTCGCGTCGTGCGCGATGGGCGTGACGCAGCGCCGCGGCGCCTCGGTTTCGGACGGCGCGGCTCGGGGCGGGAAGGCGGCGCGGCGCGCCGCGAACGCGTCCGAGTTCTCCGCCGTCAAGCGCATCGCCCAGGTGTTCCTGCTCCTCGTGTTTCTCGTCTTCGCGGTGGCGGGCGTGCTGTACGCTCGCGGCGCGACGAAAGCGGCGGAGCTCAAGGCTGAGGAGCTCCGGCTGGAGATGCTCGCGCGCGAGGCGGCGCGCGCCTCCCCCGCGGGGGGCACGGACGACGGCGAGCTCGTGGACATGGCGAAGGGCGCGACGATGCTGAAGAAGCTGCACGGCGCGGGCCTTCGCCTGATCACCAGCATCCGCGACGACGGGCAGCTCGCGGAGCTCGACAAGTTCTGGGCGTCGCTGGAGGAGGGCGAGCGCCAGTCCATGTGGGACGCGTCCAGGGAGACGATGCTGAGCGACCCGAGCCTCGCGAGCCTGCTCGAGGGCGAGGGCGCGCGCGTGACGGACGCGCTCGTGCCCGAGATGTACGCCGACCACTTCGCGAGAGAGCCCGAGAGGCTCATGCGGCTCACGAGGCTCATCCTCGCGGGGGAGGAGAACGGGCCCGGCGGCGCCGTGGGAACCGCCGAGGGAACGGACATCGGACACAAAGAGGCGAGGGCGCTGTACCGCAGCGCCATCCTCTCCAGGTTCGTCACGACCTTCCTCATCGACCTCCTCAACCACATGGCCGCCGCCGCGGGGTACGAGGGCGCCTGATGAGGGGAGCGAGCGTCTCTCATATAACTTGAGTATAACTTGAGTCGATTTCGTTCGCGTTCCGAACGTCTCCTCGACACGCCCCGCGCCTCCTCGCCTCGCCTCACCCGCGCCTCCTCGCCTCGCTCTCCTCCTCCCCCTCCTCCCCCCCTCCCCCCTCCACCGTCTCGGCGATCTCCCGCCTCTTCGCCCCGGTCTCCCCGTACCAGTGCTCGAAGCACGTCAGCGCGTGCGCCACGAGCGCCGCGCGCCTCCGCAGCGAGAGCCCCGCGCCCGCGCGCACCTCCCCCCGGCGCAGCGCCTCCCCCCTCGCGTCGCACGGCGCGTCCGCGCGGCGAAACACGAACGCGAGCGACGCCCGCGGCGTCTCCCCCCGCGGCCCGCCCTCGCACGCCGTCCCCCAGTGCACCACGTCCCCCGCCCACGCGCTGAACGACCCCGCGCGGAGCGGCGCCAGCGGCGTCGCGGCGGCGCGGTCGAACGCTAACGACGGCGCGCGCGAGCCGCCGCCGCCGCCGTTCGCGTCGTCTTCGTCCGAGTCTTCGTCCGTCTTCGTCCGTTCGTCCGTTCCTCCTTCGTCCGTTCGTCCGTTCGTCTCTCCCTCCTCGTCCCTCCCCCCGCGCGCGGCGCCCCGCGGGACGACGTACACGCATCCGTTCGTCATCGTCACGTCGACGAGCGGCACCCACGCGCTCAGCACGCGCGGGTGTTCGCCTCCGGGGCGGCCCCCCGGAAACACCGCGCGCGTCTCGTAATCTCGGTGCGGCGCGCCGAAGTTATTCCCGACGTACCGCCTCTTCCCCCCGCCCCGACGACCGGGGGCGTCCGGCGGTTTCAGCGCGAACGCCGCGAGGGAGGGCTCAAGGAGAACCTCGTCGGAGGAGGATCCCGAGCGCTCGTCGGAAGAACGGCCCCCGAGCGCGGCCTCGGCGTGGGGCCACAGCCGGTCGACCGCGCGCCACGCGAGGTCGCTCATGAACACGCACGCGGGCGGCCACCCGCGCTCGCCCAGCGCCGCGATCGCGCGCGCGAGCGCCGCCGCCTCCGACGCGGGAACCGCGGGGCGCGTCCCCGCGACGTACCCCGCGGCGCGCACGGACTCGGCGACGCGCGCCGCCTCGGACTCCGTCGGAGCGTCCGCCGCGCCGCCGCCGCCGACCTCGAACCCGGCCAAGTCTTCTTCGGCCTCCTTTTTTTTTCCCGCGTCGTCTTTTTTTTCGTCGCGGGGTCCCTGCTCCCCGCCGTCGCACGCGAGCCCGCCGAGGGCCTCGGTCCAAAACGCGCGAGCGTCCCGAGGTCGTTTCCGCTTTGCGTTTGGTTTCGCCTCCGTGGTATCGCCTCCGATCGTCGCCGCCGTCGCCGCCGTGAACACTCGGTTCGTCGCGTCGGCGGCGCTCGCGCTTCGCGGGTAGGCGTCGGTCTCGGTCGCCTCGTCGCCAAAGACGCCCCACGCGTCGTTCGCCGCGTCCTTCCTCTCGTCGACGAGACGGGGGGCGCCTTCCTCGTCCTCGTCCGCGGCGCGGAACGACGCCATCCGCACCCTCGACCCGGGCCCGCGCGCGGGGGCCCACGTCTCCACCTCGAACGGAAGCCTGAGCGCCGCGAGCGCCGGGTTCGCCGTCGAGGGGTCGAGCAACGCCCCCAAAAGAGGGGTCGAGGGGTCGGAGTCCCCGGCGCCGCTCCGACCCGCGAGGACCACCCCGCCCCTCCCGCGAAGACCCGCGAATTCGTCCACCGCCTCGCCCCCGCGAAGATGAAGGTCCTCCTCGTCGGGATCGCACGCGACGACCACGTCCACCCCCGCGCCGCCATCGCCGTCACCGTCGCCCTCGCCGTCGCCGCGAAGAAACGCGCGCGCGCCCCTCGCCGCCGCCGCCGAGTCCCGCGCGGCGAGCGCGGCGATCCCGACCGCGCCGGAACGCACCAGGCCGCGGAGGAGCGCGGCCGGGCGATGGTCCGCGGCGTCGGGGAGGTCCCCGATCGCGCCCGCGAAGAGCGATTGATCCTCGGTCGTTTCGCGTTTGGTTCGCTCCCAGACGCGTTTCGCGGCGTTAAAAAACGCGCCGGGGTCGCGGCACCCGGTCCACACCCTGAACCGCCCGGGCGCGGGCGCGCTCGCGACGAGCGCCTCCACGCGCGTCGGATCGTCCTTCACCTCGTCCCAGTCGATCTCGTCGAAGTCGAGGCGGAAGAAATCGCGTCCCGCGCGGACCACCTCCGCGTCCGGCTCGAGGACGTCCGCCGACGCCAAACGCCGCGACGCCAAAAACGACGCCGACGCGCCGCACCGCAAACCCAGAACCGCCACCCGGGGTATACGCGCCGACGGATGAGCCGAAGCCATCGTTTCCGAGCCTCGATCGGGTTTAGATCGCCGCGCCCCGTCACCGCGGTCGTCTTCATCGTCGTTCGATCGCGTCGCGCCTTCGCGTTTCAGAAGTGGTCCGATCCTCGTCTCGTTCTCGCGCGACGCGGCGCGGACGACGCACGCGGCGACGGCGCACGCGTCCGTCCACGCGTCGAGGGCGGCGCCGGCGGGTTCTGCGGGGTCCGCCTCCCCTTCGACGTCTCCGTTCGACCCTCGCCACGCGCCGCGCACGAGCGCCCTCGTCCTGTCGCCCTCCTCGCCCTCCTCGACGGCGAGGTCGAGGACGGTCACGCTGGTGTGTTCGGGCGCTCTTCGGGCGCTCGCAGGGACGTGTCGTAGAACTCGGACGGGCCATCTCGGGAGGCGAGTCGCGGGACAGACGCCGATTGGATTGACGAGCGATGGGCACTCGAGCAGGACCGGGGCGATCCAGTCCTCCGGGTCGAGGTTCAGGAGGTCGAGGGGCGGGGCGGACTGCGCCATGCCGCTTCGCTCGTCCACGAACGCGGGTCGGTCGGTGGCGTCGTCGCGCGCGAGTCTCCACCCGGCGTCCGCGAGGATGGCGCTCGCGACGTCGGCGAGCTCGGCGAGGACGAGGAGGGCGGCGTCCCCGGCGGCGACCACCTCGGGGGTGTTCTCGGGCGCGCCCTCGACGGGGGCGAGGCCCGCGGCGGGGTCGCGGCGGACGGCCTGGACGAGGGAGAGGAGGGGGACGAGGGCGTCGGAGGCGACGAGGGCGTACGCCCAGGGCGCGCCGCGCTCGCCGGGAGCCGCGCCGGGGCCCGCGGGCGCGTCCAGGAGCGCGTCGGCGGCGTTCGCGCGGATCGCCGCGTCCGAGGAACTCAGCGCGGAGACGCACTCCGCGAGCGTCGGGCCGTCGTGCGACGCCGACGCAGAGGCGACGGCCACGGAGGCCGCAGAGGAGGGGTCCCGCGCCGAGGAGGGGTCGGCGGGCCCCATCGGTCCGCCGCGACGCGAAGGGGACGCGCGAACCGCCGACGAACGACCAGTGCGCGGGTGAAGTCTCGAGCACTGCGTCGGCGCACTTGCTGCCACCTGACGGATGACGCGCGCGACGAACCACCCGCGTGTGCGCGCGAACGAAGGGGAATTGGCGCGTCTCGCTCGTCGCTCGGGCTCTCGTCTAGAGGCTGGGGCGCGCGCGCGACGCGGCGTCGCGACGATGCCCGGGCCGGAGAGGTCACCCATGCCGAAGCCGAGGAGGGACCTGCTCGACACCCCGAACAAGGAGAGGTGCGCCCCGTTCGAGGGCGCGGGCTGTCGGCATCTCGCGCCGGGCGTCTCGACGATTTAACGGCTCTCCTCCGGGACGCCCCCCCCCCCTCTCCTCTCCCTCCGCTCGCTCACCCCCTTCCCTCCCCCCTTTCCGACCGCGCGCGCGGCGCAGGACGAGCGAGATCGCGGCCGTGGCGGACCACAGCAAGAGCCCGACGTTCAGCAAGCTCCTGCAGCGCACCGCGCCCGGTCCCGGCGCGCGCCACCACCGTCCCGCGGCGGTGCCCGCCTCCTCGGGACGTGCCAAATCGAGCCCCCCCGCGCGGTCGAGCGCGACGCGCCCGAACCCCGCCTCCGCCGCCGACGACCCTCGCGCTATGACCCCGACGGACCCCGCGGCGTCTCGCACCGCGCCCGCTCGCACCACGCTCGCCGACCTCGCTTTCGGGGAAGACTCCGACCCCGCCTCGGACGCGAGCGACCGCGATCGCGACCCGGGGGCGCCGGCGCTCGCGCCCAGCGCGAGTCGCGCCCCCGCGACCTCAGGTCCCGGGTCCGACGCCGACCCGAGCGAGCGCGCCGGCGACCCGCCCGAGGAACGCGTCGCCGACCGCTCGAGGGACGCGCCCTCGCCCCTCGAGTCGGACGGATGGCGGGTCGCGCCCGCGTCGACTCTTCCCGAGCGCGGCGCCGGCG
>MDSW01032479.1_pt1 | contig 36979 bp, 32 predicted proteins | sample 811171 | NCBI WGS metagenome assembly MDSW01 (sample SAMN05326641, study PRJNA326480) | marine metagenome | isolation source: seawater | place: Atlantic Ocean: North West | collected 2012 | reverse complement strand
AATCCTGCACTAGCTGATGGTGTTGATTTATCAACAGTAACCACTACAGTATCTGCGATACTTTCACATCCAGCTGCGTTAGTAACAACTAAACTATATGTGATTGTACTACTTGGAGTTGCTGTTGGACGAGCAACTGTTGTGGAAGAGAGTCCAGTTGATGGAGTCCATGCATAGGTATATCCAGAGACAGCTGAAACTCCAAGGGTTGCATTTGGATTAGTACAAGTAATTGTAGCATTACTTCCTGCATCTGCAGTAGGTACTGAGCAAGCTTTGGTTACAATTCTAAAAAAATCTCCCTTTTCCCCATTTTTACATCCCATGGTAAAGGTTTTGTTGGAGTTTGTTACTGTGAACCAATCTTTATCATTAGTATCTGACCAAGAACTATGTGGGGATCCATTATTCCAATTACCGGGCTCAAAATGCATATCAGCATTAGGTGATGAATCGTAATAACTGGAATCAAAACTAGAACCTGTGAAGTGTTTGAATTGATCAGCATCTAAGTAAATACCAAGAATCTCATAATCAAAAGTTACCGTCCCCCCCAAAACTCCATTTTTTGGATTTCTGTAATTTGTATTTACATGGTTTAAATAAACCAAATAAACATTAACTGCATCACCCACAGTTAAAGAACCCTCATATTGGATATATCCACCCCCTTGATTCAATGAATTAATTATTGAAGAGGTTAAAACTAGTTCTTCGGCTTCAAGAGTAACTGCATTGGTATCTCCTGGATCATATCCCTTGGGACTACCAAGTTGAGAATAAAAAGCCCTTGATGGAAGTCCTGTATGCTTTTCTATCATATTGACATTAGTAGAAGTAATACCCTGTCCAAAACTAAAATCAACATTGAGTAAAAGGATTATAGTTAAGAATAAGTAGTTTAAAATTTTATGACTAAAACTTATGTTAAAATAATTTTTTGATCCCATTTTTTATTTGTTTTGTTCTATAAATATGAATTCAGTTCTTCTGTTGTCTTGATGTAAATCTTCTTCACAATCAACTCCTGACGGACAGTCATTAGTTAGTGTGGTTTCACCAAAACTCTCTACAGAAATCCTATCTCTAGCAATACCACCTTTTTCAACTAAAAACTTAGTTGCTGAATTATTTCTTTTGATGGATAATGACTTATTATATTCATCATCTCCTCTAGAGTCAGTGTGAGATGATAAAATAATATTTACCTCTGGGTAATAATTCATATAGTCAATTATTTTCAGTAATGTTTCTTCAGCATCAGATCTAATTTTAGAAGAATTAAAATCATATAATATTGATTTACATAAAGCAGTATTTTGTTCAACTAAAAACCAAACATCTTTATTTTGAGTGTGCTTTAAATAATAAAAAAACTTGATTGCCTTAGATTTAGACTTAAATCTCTCGTATGCAACTCTATAGAAACCTTCAGGGTTTACTTGGGTTAAAGAAGCATTATAACCTTCTTTTTTTAAGGATTCTATTTTTCTTTCTGCATTAACTTTTTTACTAAATGAACCAGCAATTATACTGTAGTGTGCACATTTTAATTCATTCTTATCATTTTTATCAAATAATGTTTTTGGTATAGGTTTTAGTTTAAGTTCAAGATTCTCAATACCAGACAATACTCTAAACGAGAGAGTATCATTTTCATAATTATCCTTATTAACAACAATTTTTAAAGTTTGATCATCACATGGTAATTCATAAATAAATTCTCCATCAATATTGGATTTAAATCTATCAACTGCATTGTTATTCTCGTTATATACAGTTATATCAGCTGCAGAGATAGTTGCAAGAGTGTTTTCATCAAGTACACTACCAAAAAACTCTTTTTTACATGGGTTTCTTTTGAAACTATAAATATCATCATCCCCTACTCCCCCAACCCTATTGGAGGTTACATAACCTTCAAGAGTTTTTTCATCTATAATATATCCAAAATCATCTCTTGGGCTATTTATTGGTTTTCCAACGTTAACAACCTTGTCATCCTTTATCATAAATACATCTAAACCTCCAAGACCTATGTGCGAATCAGAGGAGAAATAAAGGGTTCCATCATCACTAATAAAAGGAAAGTTTTCTCGACCCTCGGTATTAAATTTTGACCCTAAATTTTTCGGACTACCAAAGGAACCATCATTATTTATATCTACATAGAAAATATCTGAACCACCAATTGAACCAGGCATGTCAGAGGTAAAATAAAGCTTTGTTTCATCAACGTTAAGTGCAGGATGTGCAACATTATAATCATCACTATTAAAAGGCAAAGGTTCTATATTAACCCATTTACCCCTGTTCAATTTTGCTCTAAATATTTTTAAACCAATTATATTTTCATTATTTTTTTTAGAATTATTTCGAGTAAAATATATTGTTTGTCCATCTTTTGTGAATGCGGTTGAAGACTCATGATACCTGGTGTTTACCTTACCTGAAATTTCCTTAATATTCCCTTGAGAGTCATATATATAAATATCCAAAAAGGGTTGATCATTCCAATTGTATTTCTTATTATTTTGGTTTCTAGAGGATGCAAATATTAAACTCTCATCATAATTAGAAACCCCAAAGTCTGAAAAAGGGGTATTGATTTCTAGATTATTTAATTCAAAATTATCAGATGTTTCTTCAATTATATCTAAATAATTGTTTTTAAATAATTTGCTTCTTGAGTCATTTGGATTCAAATTGATAAATGTGATCATTATTTTATCAGCTAAAGAATAATTTTTAACTGCCTTTAATGATTGTACATATCTGAAAAGAGTCTCTTTGTCAAAGCTTTCTGAGGCTAATTCTTTATACCAATTGGATGCCTCTTCCATTTGACCATTAAAAAAGTAAGAATCTGCAAGCAATAATATTTTTGAGGGCTCATTACTTTTCTCTACCTCAGGTAATAATTCTTGAATTAACTTGTAATAGGATAAATTATCATAATCCTTTTGAATTGTCTCTATATTGATTTGAGAAAATGAGAGGTTTGTAAGAAATCCAGTAAATAAAAATAATAAGTGAAGTCTGTTTTTCATTTTTCTAAACTTTTAAAAGAATCTTGGTGATAATATTTTTGTAACTTTTTGTAATTCAAATCTTAACATTATTTCATGGGTTCCACCAGTGTAATTATTACCAATTGATGTATTGTAATCGTATGCATAACCAAGAAAAAATGTTTGACTAAGTTGAAAACCAACTAATCCACTGAAAGATTCATCAAACCTATTTGAAACTCCCAATGTAAAACTCTCATTAAATAATGCATTTAATGAAAAGTCTGCTATAGATGGAGATCCAGGTACTGCTTTTAATAAAAATGCTGGTTTAAGTTTTATACTGTTTTTCATATCAAAAACATATCCACCTATAAAATAATAATGGATGCTTTCTGATGCTATTGAATTTCTAAAATCATCATAATGTTCTGTAACTAAAAAATTAGGAATAGACATTCCTAAATACCATTTACTTGAGTGCATATACAGTCCAGCTCCAATAGTTGGAGAGAATAAACTTATATTCTGGCTGAAGGCAGCATCTGCAGAATCGAACATCATCCCTTTTGACCAATCCGTACTTAAGTTATGAAAACCAGCCTTAAGTCCAAAAGACAATTCAGTAGATTCAGTAAATGGAATAGTATAGGATAAATTCAAATCAACATAATCCTCTTGAGCAGGACCAATTTCATCACTTACAACACTTAATCCTAACCCAAGTCGATCATTTTTTAATGGAGAATGAATACCAAATGATAAGGTTTTTGGAGCTCCATCAATACCTACCCACTGGTTTCTGTATAATCCTATAATGCTTAAGGCTTCTCTCTGACCTGCATAAGCAGAATTAACAGCCATTGTATTGTAAATATATTGAGTATACTGTGGATCTTGCTGGCTATGAAGCTTATTATTAAAGCAAAGGCTTATAATAATCAGAAATAAAAAATTTACATACAAGAAGTATTTATTTATCATAATATTTACCAATTAATTAATTCATATTGAGATTATGGTTGAGTTTAAATCATCAGATTTTCCAAGATTTAATTTTTTTCCTAGTCTATATCTCTGTGTTTCCACAGTTCTAATTGAAACTCCTGTTATTTGAGCTATCTGATTAGATGTCTGGTTCATTTTTATATAAGCACAGAGTCTTAAATCTGTTTGAGATAACTTACCGTATCTATTGACTAAAGTCTTAAAAAAATCAGGATACACCTCAGTGAATTGACTTTCAAAATTTTTAAATATTTTCTCTGAACCAATAATTTTATCGATATCTTTTTCTATCCCATGCGACATGTCAGCAGTTGATTTTTTGTCTTTTTTTATTTTTTTGATAGTTTGTTTTAGTGAATCCAAGTACTCATTTCTCTGAGCAATAAAATTTGTTTTACTAACTAATTCTAACTGTTTCTTTTCTAATATGGATTGAGTGATATTTTGCTCAATTTCAAGACGAATGTTTCGCTCTTTTTGGTAGTTATAGTTTACCCTTATAGTTACAAGAGAAAAAACAAGTACGACAGATCCAATAATCAGTATATATAAATATGTATTATATCTGATTTTACTTTCATTCAACTCACTTTGTTTTTCCGATAGTAATATTTGTGTCTCTAATTTTGAAAAGGCTGATCTAATATTTGAAGTATTGATAACTCCATTCATTTTGATTAGTGAGTCTTTTACTCTAATTAGATTATCCATATCTCCTGTTAAAGTATAAACACTCTCAAGTACGGTATAGTTGTCTTTTTTTTGATCTGTACTTAATGATTCTCTTGAAAGATTTTTAATGGCAGTTATTTCTGCCTTTTTGTAATCCTTGAGACCCAGAAAACATTTTGAAATCATAGAATCTATAAGTGGTAACTCATCTGGGAATTGACTCATAAGATCCTTTGATTCGTTTAAATAATCAAGTGCATTATCAAATTCATTTTTGAGAAAATATTTTTGGCCAAACAAAAGAAAAATATATGAATAATTTCTTTGGAAGTAAGAAGATTTGACAACATCTGATGTTTTCTTAACTGAATCATATAAAATTGAAGCTTTATTATAATATTCATTTGCCTGAAAAATATCATCGGTGACAAGTGAAATATTAACAAGTTGAGCATATGAATACATTTCCCCATCAAAATCTTCAATTTTTTTTCTACTATTCAAAACATTTAAGTAAAGATTTTTAGTAGTTAAGTAATCCTTTTCATAAGCTGAGAAAAGACCCAAATTACCTAAGACTGTGTTTAGACCAATTTCTCTTTTTCTCTGGTCCTCATAAAGTAGAAAATTAGTTTTGGCTTCATTCACTTTTAATTTTGCATCTTCAATTTCACCTATAGCATAATATAAATTTGATATATTAATGAGAACCCAAGGCGGTTGATTTATTTTTTTTTCATGATCAAACCTTCCATTTTCAACAAGCTTAAAAGCTTTTAAAGCTTCTGAAAAATATGATAAGGCCTCAGCATATAATTTTTTATTTGTCAATATTTGACCAATTAAATTATAAGTTGACACCAGCTCTCTATTTGGATTACTTAAATCAGCTAATTTTAAAATTTCAAATCCATAATCCAATGACTTATTTGGATTTGTTTCAATATATTTTATAATTGAATCGTTAAGTGATTTATGATCCTTAATGGAGAAATCCTTTTCTGTAAATAACAGATTAGTTGCAATAAGAAAACTAAGTAGATAATTCATTTTTTTAAAATCATGAATAAAATAATGGCAACAATAATTACTATGAGAATATCAATTAAATCTTTTTTTTTCAAATCGAAGATTTAGTTTTTTCTTTTTTCTTTTTCAAAAGATAATTTTCTTTTTCTTTTAAAAACTCCTCCCGAGTATAAGTTTTCCCGTTAACATAAACGGACTTGACATGTTTGGGAAAATCATTATTAAATAAATACTCACCTATCATAATTTTTTTTGAGATCAAACTTAAAACTTTAAATTAAATATAATAAATTTATAACTACTTCATTAATACTACATTAGTATAAATTTATTTGCTTATTTGTAACAAATAATTTTAAGTTTAAATCAATAAATAAGTGGTTTAAATTAATTACATACATCAATATATATTGTTTTTTCAGGAGTTGGACTATATGCTTTACATACAATACATGATTCATTATAATATGAAATTATATTAAAATTAAAATTATCACCTTCATTTATATTTGCAGGAAAAGTACATATACTACCAAGCCTAAAAACATTTTTGTAAGATTTCCCTGATAGCTCATCATCTGTCCACTCAAGCTCAATTAAGTTAAGATTATCCTCCATAGGATTAACAAATTCAATAGTATAGTTTAAGCATAAACCCTTTAAAACTAATTTACCTGTATAGGAATACCCTGAACATTTTAAATCAGCTGATTTCTCAATAACAAGAAATTCCTTTGTGCATGAAAAAAAAATAAAAAAATAAAAAAATAAAAAAACTATATTTAGTTTCATAGATCAAAAATCTAAAGTAATTTGAGAATCTTCATCACTTAGATTAATCTCATCATTTACTTCAATTTGTTCAGCATCAACCTCATCAGGTTCTATTTTAAAAGGTAAACTTTCTTTTACAGAAACTGATTTAATTTTTTTATCGGTTAATTGATTTCCAATTGCCTTAATACCTTTTACAGAAATAAACTCATCTGCATTTATGAGGATTGATTTTGGAGGGTCTTCTCCTCTTTTTTGTTTTGAGAAGTTTATTTCTAGAATAGGTCTTGCTTCGGTAGATATAAAAATTAATTCACCTATGTCATTTATAAAAAACTCTTCCTTTTTTTGATTTTCAATTAAGAACCTCTTTAAATAATATTTTCTTTTATTTGGATCAAAATAGATTGCTGTTATTGGTTTTGATGGGATCCACTTCTCTAAAATCAGTTGATCTTTATCAAAATGAAGTGTTATTTCGGGTATCATTACTTTAGCGCATCCATTTGCATTAATTTCAAGTAATTTATCATCCCCTTTGAAAGCGCCGAGTAAATCTCCCCTTCCGTCAGTATTTAATCTTTGAACAGCTCTATCAAACCATATATCTCTTGGCTTTAAAGTAGATTTTCCCTTTTCTTTTAATTCGATTCCATTTTTTCTTATGGTATATTTTGTTACAATATTTCCCTTAGAATTTCTTCCCTTAATTTGAAGATCTGCAAAGTCCAAATCCCACTTTAATTTCTTTATGCTACCAGTATTTCTTAAATTAATTGTAACTATTTCAGCTTCACCGTTTGGATTTGCAGAAAAATAAATAATTTCAGAATTTGGTTTTTCCTGAGTCAAATTATATGACTTATCCCTGGTTACCCCAGTTACAGGAAATCTTTTTATAAAATATGTTCCATTTTTTCCATCTCTGTAGATCATATTGTAAATTGTTCTAGAATCCTTTCTTTTGAAAACTGATACATGAATAATATTTTTTTCAATAAAAACCTTAGTATCTACCTTAACTACCTGCATTAGACCCGATCTTGTAAAAACAATAATATCATCAATATCAGAACAATCACAAACATATTCCTCTCGTCTCAAACCAGTTCCTATGAATCCTTCCTCCTTATTTACATACAACCTTTGATTTCTCACAACAACCTTTTTTGCATCAACATCATCGAATATTGTCAATTGAGTTTTTCTCTCCTTTCCATCTCCGTAGGTTTTAAGCAGGTGATTAAAATATCTAATAGTGAAGTCAATTAAATGATCCAAATTATTCTTTACCTCACTTATGTCGGCCTCTAGTGACTCAATTCTTTGTTTTGCTTTATCAATATCAAACTTTGAAATTCTTTTTATCCGTATTTCTGTAAGTTTAATTATATCTGATTCAACCACTGGACGCTTTAATAGACTTAAGTAGGGTTGTAAACCGGTATTTATAGTATCTAGGATACCTTCCCAGGTATCAATTTCCTCAATATCTCTATAGATTCGATTTTCAATAAATATTCTCTCCAATGATGAAGAATGCCATTGATTTTCAAGTTCATTCAGTTGAACTTCAAGTTCTTTTCTTAAAATTTCAACAGTATTATCAGTAGAAATTTTTAAAATTTCAGAAACACCAATAAATGATGGTTTATTGTCAATTATTACACAACAGAGAGGAGAAATTGATGTTTCACAATCTGTAAAAGCATAAAGAGCATCAATAGTTTTATCTGGAGAAATACCAGGGGGTAAATAAATTAAAATTTCAACATTTTCGGCAGTGTTATCTTCAATTTTTTTAATTTTTATTTTCCCTTTATCATTGGCTTTCAATATGTTATCAATTAATGATGAAGTGTTTGTTGAATAAGGAATCTGATCTATTACCAATGTACTTTTATCTAATTGAGAAATTGATGCGCGTACACGAACCTTACCCCCTCTTAAACCATCATGGTAGTTTTCGACATCAATAGATCCTCCAGTTTGAAAATCTGGATATATTTTAAAAGATCTTCCCTTCAAATATTTGATTGAAGCTTTTATAAGTTCATTAAAGTTGTGAGGTAAAATTTTAGTTGACAATCCAACAGCTATACCCTCAGCCCCGTGGGCTAAAAGCATCGGAAACTTAACAGGAAGGTTTACTGGTTCTTTTTTTCTACCATCATATGATAGCTGCCATTCAGTAACCTTAGAACTATAAACAACCTCTAGAGCAAATTTGGATAATCTAGCTTCTATGTAACGAGATGCAGCAGCTTTATCACCAGTTAAAATATTTCCCCAATTACCCTGAGTGTCAATCAAAAGGTCTTTTTGACCTATTTGAACCATTGCATCAGAAATACTAGCATCACCATGAGGATGATATTGCATTGTATGACCAACAATGTTTGCAACTTTATTATATCTCCCATCATCCAAATCTTTCATTGAATGAAGAATTCTTCTCTGAACAGGTTTAAAACCGTCGGTTATTGCTGGTACTGCCCTTTCCAAAATAACATAGGAAGCATAGTCTAAAAACCAATCCTTATACATCCCTGTTATTTTAACCAGTGCTTCAGAAGTATTTTCAGTATCAAAAAGATTTTCCTCTTCTTCTTCAATCATTGGAAACAGGATCTAATTCAACTTTTAAATTCTCAATAATAAATTTTTGTCTTTCTTGAGTGTTCTTTCCCATGTAAAAACTAAGCAATTCTTCACTTGTAACAGCTTTATCTAGCATGACAGGATCAAGCCTAATATCTTCGCCTATAAAATACTTGAATTCATCAGGTGAGATCTCTCCAAGCCCTTTAAATCTCGTTATTTCTGCATTTCCACCTAATTTATTTATTGCCTCAATTCTTTCACTTTCAGAGTAACAATAAAATGTATCTTTTTTATTTCTGACTCTAAATAATGGTGTTTGTAGTATATATAAATGACCTTGTTTTATTAATTCAGGAAAAAATTGTAAAAAAAATGTAATTAATAAAAGTCTAATGTGCATTCCATCAACGTCAGCATCAGTTGCAATTACAATATTATTATAACGTAAATCCTCCATACCATCTTCAATATTTAAAGCAGCCTGCAGAAGATTAAATTCCTCATTTTGATAAACGATTTTTTTTGTCATTCCGAAAGTGTTTAAAGGTTTTCCTCGAAGACTAAAAACAGCTTGAGTATTAACATCTCTTGATTTGGTTATTGAACCACTTGCTGAATCTCCTTCAGTTATGAAAATTGTAGACTCTAACCTACGATCTTTCTTTAAATCTCCCAAATGAACTCTACAATCTCTAAGTTTTTTATTGTGTAAACTTGCTTTTTTTGCGCTTTCTCGTGCTAGTTTTCTTATACCCGACAACTCTTTTCTCTCTCTTTCAGCTTGTATTATTTTTCTTTGAAGAGCTTCTGATGTTTCTTGATTTTGATGTAAATAATTATCTAATTGTTTTTTTAAAAAATCATTAATATATACTCTTACGGAAGGAAGACCACCACCCATTTCAGTAGAACCCAACTTTGTCTTTGTTTGAGACTCAAACACTGGCTCCATAACCTTTATACTTATTGCTGAAACTATTGATTTTCTTATGTCTGAAGAGTCATAATTTTTTCCATAAAACTCCCTAATAGTCTTTACTAATGCCTCTCGAAAAGCTGATTGATGTGTACCGCCTTGAGTTGTATTCTGTCCGTTGACAAAAGAATGATATTCTTCACTATATTGTGTTTTACTATGAGTTATCGCAACTTCAATATCATCACCTTTTAAATGTATTATTGGATAAAGCAAATCCGATTCACTGGATCTATCCTCCAATAAATCCTTTAGGCCGTTTTCTGAAAAAAACTTTTCTCCATTAAGAGTCATTGTTAAACCAGGGTTAAGATAAACATAGTTCTTTAGCATTTTTTCAACATATTCAATCCGATATTTAAAATGCTTAAAAATTGATGAATCAGGAATAAACTCAACTAAAGTTCCTTTTCTTTTTGTTGATTCTACCTTTTCTGGATTTTCTACTAACTCACCTTGTTCAAATAATGCAGACTTAATACTATTGTCTCTATGAGAGGAAACCTTAAAAAATGAGGATAGAGCATTAACTGCCTTTGTTCCAACTCCGTTTAAACCTACTGATTTCTTAAATGCTCTTGAATCATACTTTCCTCCAGTATTCATTTTACTTACTACATCAACAACCTTTCCTAGAGGTATTCCTCTTCCATAATCCCTAACTTTAACTTTTTTATCTTGAATATTGATATCTATTGTTTTTCCTGCCCCCATAACAAATTCATCGATGCAATTATCCAGAATTTCCTTCAGTAAAATATAAATTCCATCATCAGGAGAGGAACCATCCCCTAATTTTCCGATATACATACCGGGACGCATCCGAATATGTTCTTTCCAATCAAGAGATCGAATATTTTCTTCTGTATATAGAGAATTTTTACTCATAAGTTACAAAGGCTAAAGATAACCGTTCAGCAACCAATTTAATTGGTTATTTGGGAGAAAAGTATTAACAATTAAATACTATGGTTTGTTGAAAAAATGAAAAGAATCAGTTTTAATTTAGTATTAAATATTGAATTTAAAATGCATTACATCTCCATCTTGAAGAATATATTCTTTTCCCTCAACCCTTATTTTCCCAGCCTCTTTAACCTTTAATTCACTCCCTAAATTTACTAAATCATCAAAAGAAATAACCTCTGCTTTTATAAATCCCTTTTCAAAATCTGAATGTATAACTCCAGCAGCTTCGGGTGCAGAGAATCCTTTGGTGATTGTCCATGCTCTAACTTCTTTATCACCTACAGTAAAAAATGTTTGAAGATTTAATAAATCATAAGTTTTTCGAATCAATTTAGAAACCCCTGGCTCATCTAGTCCTAAATCATCTAAAAACATTTTTCGCTCCTCAAAGGAATCTAAATCATTAATATCAGCCTCCGAAGAAACTGCTAAGTAAATTATTTCAGATTTTTCCTCTGCAACTAAATCTTCAATTTTTGAAACATAAGAATTCCCCTTAACCGCGTCAGTTTCGGAAACATTACAAACGTATAAAACCGGTTTTTCGGTAATCAATTGAAGAGGCTTAACGTATAATTTCTTTTCCTCATCTGAAAAAGTAATTGACCTAACATTATTAGATTTCTCAAGTTCGTTCTTTACTTTTTCTAGAAATAATAATTCTTTTTGTGCTTCTTTATTACCTGTTTTTGCAATGCGAAAAATCTTTTCTATCTTTTTTTCAATTGTTTCAAGATCTTTTAATTGTAGTTCAATATCAATGGTTTCTTTATCTCTTATTGGATCAATTGAACCATCAACATGAACTATATTATCATCATCAAAACAACGAAGTACATGAATTATAGCGTCAGTTTCTCTGATATTTCCTAAAAACTTATTACCTAAACCTTCTCCTTTGCTTGCACCTTTAACTAATCCGGCTATATCGACAATTTCAACAGTGGCAGGTACAATTCTTTGAGGTTTTATTAGACTAGATAAATCAGAAAGTCTTTTGTCAGGAACATTAACTATTCCTATGTTTGGTTCAATTGTACAAAAAGGAAAATTTGCACTCTGGGCTTTTGCATTAGATAAACAATTAAAAAGGGTTGACTTTCCGACGTTTGGCAACCCTACGATACCAGCCTTCATATTTTATTCTTTGTGTAAAAAACTTTGTTTGGAAAGTAACTCAGATTCAGTTTCTACAATGTTCTCATCAGGAACACAACAATCAACTGGACACACAGCTGCGCATTGGGGTTCTTCATGAAAACCTTTACACTCTGTGCATTTATCTGGTGTTATGTAATAAAACTCCTCAGAAATTGGTTCTTGAGGAGTATCTGAGTTAAAGGATTTACCATTAGGCAATACAAAATCTCCTGTTAGGGAAGTTCCATCTTTAAAATTCCAATCATCTCCAGGTTCGTAGATGGCATTATTGGGACATTCAGGCTCACAAGCACCACAATTAATACATTCGTCTGTAATAATAATTGCCATAGAAATTTTGTTTTTACATTTGCAAAAATACATTCAATTAATGTATTGGACAAAAAAATGACTCATAGAGAAAAAAAAATCAAATCTTTAATAAAACTCGGAGATTGGTTTGCTAAAATAAAATCAAACAATACATTCATTAAGCTTCATAATAAAGCAGAAAAAGTAAATGGATGGTTTACAAAATGGAATGTTGATTCTGCATCATCAAACTGGAGCCAATCTTTGCAAGAAGAGGATATTAGAAAATGGGTTAATAATTATTCCATTACAAACAAACCAAAAACAATTGCTTTAATATTGGCAGGAAATATTCCTTTTGTAGGATTACATGACATACTTTGTGTATGGTTTATAGGGCATAAAGCAGTAGTTAAACTCTCAACGAAAGACCCATACTTTTTACCCCATATTGTTAAATTTCTTGAAGCTAAATGCCCGGAAACAAAGGGTATGATTAGTTTTACTGATAAAAAATTGGAATATTTTGATGCTGCAATAGCAACAGGAAGTAATAATTCTGCTAGATATTTCGATTATTACTTCTCTAATGTTCCATCTATTATAAGAAAAAATAAAACCGGTATCGCAATCATTAATGGAAATGAATCAAAAAAAGAGTTAGAATCGTTGGGTTATGATATCCTCTGCCATTACGGCCTTGGGTGCAGGAATGTATCAAAAATATTTGTACCAAAAAATTATAATCTAAACAAAATTTTTGGTGGCCTTTATAGTTATTCAAATGTTATTGAATCATCAAAATATGCAAATAATTATGATTATAATAAAGCTGTTTTTTTAATGAGTGAGTATAAATTTTTGGATAATGGCTTCTTCTTATTGAAATATGACAATAAATTCAAATCTCCCCTTTCAACAGCATACATCACAGAATATAATTCTCAAAAAGATTTGAATGATATTTTATTAAAAAATAATGATCAAATACAATGTATAGTTTCAAAAAATAAAAAAACTAGTCAAGTTAAATTTGGTTATTCTCAAAAACCTAAATTAGAGGATTACCCAGATGGAATCAACACCCTAAGTTTTTTAAATAATATATGATTTTAACAATTACTAACAATTATAAACTTAATATTGTTTAAAAAATAAACTTTTAATAGAGGATTTAAAACTGTAATTCTTGATATTTGCATTTTAAAATTTATATGAAAAAACACAACTTTAGTGCTGGGCCCTCAGTGCTTCCAAATGAAGTTTTATTTGAAGCTTCAAAATCTATAATCGAATTAGACAATATTGGTTTATCATTAATCGAAATATCCCACAGAAGCAAAGAATTTATTTCAATAATGGAAGAAGCTACTGAGAGAGTACTTGAAATTACCAAACTAAAAAACAAAGGATATAAGGCTATTTTTGTACAAGGAGGCGCCAGTATGCAGTTTCTTATGGCTGCATATAATTTACTAGAAAATAAAGGAGCTTATATAAATACTGGAACTTGGTCAAGCAAAGCAATAAAAGAAGCTAAACTTCTAGGAGAAGTTAATGAAATAGCTTCCTCTGCAGATAAAAACTTTAATTATATTCCTAAAAAATACAAAATACCAGTTGACGCTCAATATCTACACATAACTACGAATAACACTATTTTTGGTACTCAATACAAAACATTTCCTAAATCACCAATCCCCTTAATTGCCGATATGAGTTCTGATATTTTTTCAAGAGAAATAGATTTTTCTAAGTTTGATCTTTTTTATGCTGGAGCGCAAAAGAATATTGGACCTGCTGGGGTGACATTAGTTGTGATAAAGGAAGAAATCTTAAACAGGGTTTCAAGAAATATTCCTTCAATGCTAGATTACAGCAACTACATCCAAGCCGGAAGCATGTCTAACACACCTCCAGTTTTTGCGATTTATACAACACTACTTAATTTGAGATGGATTGAAAAAAATGGAGGTTTGAAAGAAATTGAAAAATTAAATACAGCAAAAGCAAAACTGATTTATGATGAAATTGACAGAAATACTTGTTTTGAAGGATTTTCAGATTTGAATGATAGAAGTATAATGAACGCAACATTTACTTTAAAAAATGAAAAAAGAAAAAATGAATTTGATCAAATATGGATGAAAAATAATATAAATGGCTTAAATGGTCACAGATCAGTGGGTGGATATAGAGCCTCAATCTACAATGCGCTTAAAGTTGAAAGTGTAGAGGAGCTTATTCGGTGCATGAAAAAATTTGAAAAAAACTAAAAAAATAAAATATGAATATTCTTGCTAATGATGGCATTTCTGAATCAGGAGTTGATGCCCTCAATTCTTATGGGTTTAACGTAATTACAAACAATGTAGCACAAGAACAACTTGTAGATTACATAAATACAAACTCAATAGAAATAATTTTAGTTAGATCTGCAACAACGATTAGAAAAGATTTAATTGATTTGTGTCCAAACATTAAACTTATTGGACGTGGTGGTGTTGGAATGGATAATATTGATGTGGAATATGCCAGAAAGAAAAATATACATATCATTAATACTCCTGCAGCTTCATCATCTTCGGTAGCTGAGCTAGTTTTTGCTCACCTTTACGGGGGAGTAAGATTTTTATATGACTCAAATAGAAATATGCCTTTGGAAGGGGAGTCAAATTTTAAAGTGCTAAAGAAAAATTATTCAAAAGGAATAGAATTAAGAGGAAAAACAATTGGCATAATTGGTCTAGGAAGAATCGGTCAAGAAGTTGCAAAAATTGCTATTGGTATCGGAATGGATGTTATTGCTTGTGATGAATATCATAAAAAAGTAGATATTGATATTAATTTTACTAAAAACAAGAAATTAACTTTCAAAATAAAAACAATCAGTAAAATTGAATTGTTAAAAAAGGCAGATTTTGTAACTCTTCATATTCCAGCACAAAAAAACTATATCATTGATTCCGAGGAAATAAATCTGATGAAGAATGGATCTGCTATAATTAATGCTGCACGTGGTGGTGTCATAAATGAAGTTTCTCTCATAGCAGCTCTAGATTCAGGGAAACTCTCTTTTGCTTGCCTAGATACTTTTGAAGAAGAACCTAAGCCCGAAATAAAAATACTAATGCATCCGAAAATTTCACTCACTCCACATATAGGTGCAGCAACAAAAGAAGCTCAAGATAGAATTGGTTTAGAACTTGCAAAACAGATAAAAGATATTTTTAAATAATTTAACTGTGTTAAAAAAAATAAAAAATAAATGGGGTATAAAATCAAATTTTCAATTTTTGATAATATTTATTGTTTTTGGAATAACTGGATCTTCTAGTGTTGTTCTTGGTAAACCAATTCTTGATTTTTTTTCTATTTCTCCAAATTTATTTTCTGAAATTCCATTTGGTAATTTATTATATTTTATTTTAAGACTTATAATTATTTTCCCCTTGTATCAAGTTTTACTTATAATATTTGGTGCAATTTTTTTTCAATTTTCTTTCTTTTGGGAGTTAGAAAAAAAAATACTCAGAAAGATGGGTTTTAAAATATAATTTATTATTTAAGCAACTTTTGATTTTGCTCCACTAATTTTTTGATTTTTGGGGAAATAATAGCTTTGCAATATGGGTGACTTAAATTATTTTCATAAAAATTTTGGTGTATTAATTCGGCTAAATAAAAGTTAGTCATTGATGATATTTCTGTAACAATGGGTTTATCATAAATTTTTTTAATTTGTAATTCAGCGATTACACTCCTTATTATTTTCTTTTCATAATTTGATTTGAAGAAAATTGCTGATCTATACTGCGAACCAATATCATTACCTTGTCTATTAAGTGTGGTTGGATCGTGAGTTGAAAAAAATAATAACACTAAAGATCTATAATCAATAACCCTAGAATTGTATTGTATCTCAACTCCTTCAGCATGTCCAGTTAAACCAGTGCAAACCTCCTCATAAGTTGGGTTTTCAGTTTCGCCACCGACATATATAGGAGAAACATTGTCGACACCATTAATTTTGAGAAAAATTGCTTCTGTACACCAGAAGCATCCTCCAGCAAAATAAGCTCTTTTATTCATTTGTATGATTTTGAATTATACTTCTAATTTAATTTAAATTTTAAGAAATATTAGATACAAGCATTTTATTCAAAAAATAAATTAATTTTATGTTCATATGATTAAAGCTACTTCCATAAATAAAACATTTAATAATCTCAAAGTTCTTAAAGAGATAAATCTGGAAGTTAAAAAAGGAGAGATAGTAACTATAATCGGACCCTCAGGGGCAGGAAAAACAACCCTACTAGAGATACTAGGAACCCTTTCTTTACCTGATAAAAACAAAAAAACTAAGATTGAATTGAATGGTACCAATGTTTCTTCTTTTAAAAAAAATGATTTAGCAAAATTTAGAAATCAAAATTTAGGTTTTATTTTTCAGTTTCATAAACTACTTCCTGAATTTAATTCAATCGAAAATGTTTGTTTACCTGCTTGGATTGGAAATAAAAATAATACAATGTCAAAAAATAAAGCTAAAGAATTACTAGTTAAACTAGGACTATCAAGAAGATTAACTCACTACCCTTCGGAGTTATCTGGTGGAGAACAACAAAGAGTTGCTGTTGCAAGAGCATTAATTAATGATCCCAAAATAATTTTTGCTGACGAACCAAGTGGAAATCTTGATGTTGAAAATGCAAATGAATTACATGATCTATTCTTCAAGCTAAGAGAACTTACTGAATCAACATTTGTTATTGTAACTCATAATGAAAATTTAGCTAACAAATCAGATAGAAAAATAATAATTAAAGACGGTTTAATTCAATAATGAATAAATATGATATTTTTTCTTTTTTAATTGAAAAAGCTGAAAAATATGAATGTCCTTCTTTTATCAAAGATGACCCAATTAAATTACCTCATCAATTTTCAAATAAAAAGGATATTGAAATAATTAGTTTTCTTGTAGCGATTATTGCTTGGGGAAACAGAAAATCAATTATAAAAAGTGGTAAAAACATAATCAAATTATTAGAGAATTCTCCTCATGATTTTATTTTGAACCATTCATCAAAAGAATTAAATAGTTTAACAAATTTTAAACACAGAACTTTTAATGGGGAAGATCTAAAATATTTTATTGAACGATTAAAAATAATTTATTTAAATGAAAAAAGTTTAGAAAATTTTATTTACATACCAAATAAAAATATATCCGAAATGCAATCTAGATTTCATCAAAAATTTTTTATATACCCTCACAAAAAAAGAACTGAAAAACATATTGCAAACCCATCAAAAGGATCAGCTGCCAAAAGAATTAACATGTTTTTTAGATGGATGGTAAGATCAAATAAAAATGGTGTAGATTTTGGAATTTGGAATAAAATTAAACCTAATCAGTTATCATGTCCACTTGATATTCACTCGGGAAAGGTTGCAAGAAGACTTGGAATACTGAAAAGAAAACAAAATGATCATAAAGCAGTAATTGAGCTAGACAGCATTTTAAAATCAATAATACCAAATGATCCAGTTAAATTAGATTTTGCTTTATTTGGATTGGGAATTCATGAAAATTTTAAATAAAATCTAATTACTATTCTATCATAGATTTTCACTATTTTTGAAACGAAATAATTTCTTTATGTTCAATTGAATATGAAAATTTTGCTTAAAAATGCAACAGTAATTGATAGTAACAGCCCTTTGCATTGTAAAACTCTTTCATTACTAATTGAAGATGGTATCATCAAACAAATTGATGAAAAAATAAATATCAAATCAGATTTAATTATTGAAAGAGATAATCTTCATATTTCAAGAGGATGGTTTGATCCATCAGTTTCATTTGGAGAGCCAGGATATGAAGAGAGAGAGACATTGGATAATGGCCTTAAAGTTGCAGCAAAATCTGGTTTTACATCAATTGGATTAAACTCAGATTTAATTCCATATTCGGATAATCACAGCTCAGTGAATCATTTAATAAATAAAAGTAAAGGTTATACAACATCATTATACCCTATTGGAAACCTTTCAGAATCTGCTAAAGGGAAAAAATTAGCTTCTCTTTACGATATCAAAAAAGCTGGTGCAATTTATTTTGGTGATTACAAAAAATCAACTGAAAATGGGAACTTGGTTAAAATTGCTTTAGAATATTCTCAAACATTTGACGGAATAATTTGTTCATATCCATTGGATAAAAACTTGAGTCAAAATGGAATTGTCAATGAAGGAATCACAAGCCTAAGTCATGGACTCAGAGGAATTAGTAAAATAGCTGAAACGACAAGATTGTTGAGAGATATTAATATTTTGGAGTACACTGGAGGTAAATTACACTTTTCTAATATTACAACAAAAGAATCTGTTAAAATAATTGAAAATGCAAAAAAGTCTGGTCTAAATGTTAGTTGCTCTGTTGGTTTGCCTCATTTATTATTTACGGACAAAGAAATTGAAAATTTTAATCCTAATTACAAATTTTTACCTCCATTAAGAAGTAATGAAGATCTTCAAAGTTTAAGAAGTGGTGTTCTCTCAGGAGTAATAGATTGTGTTACTTCGATGCATGAACCAAAAAATATTGAAATTAAAAATCTAGATTTTAATTTAGCCGCCGATGGAAGTGTGGCTTTAGAAGCGTTTTTTCCTCTACTCAATTCTATTTTTCCAATTGAAAAAACAATACAAATTTTAAATAGAGGAAAAGTTATTTTTAAAATCAAGAACGAAAGCATCGAAGTTGGCAATACTGCTAATTTAACTATGTTTGATCCAAGTGTATCGGGTGAAATTAAAGCAAAAGATATTTTATCAACATCAAAAAATTGTACATACTTAAACCAAAACATCAAGGGATATGTTTTTGGTTGTATAAACAACTCAATATTAACATTTAATGAATGAAAATAAAATAGAAACCCCACTTAAATACAAAATTAAACTAAATAGCAATAATGAAAAAAGCCCTTGTATTGTCATGCTGCACGGTTATGGTAGCAATGAAGAGGATTTATTTAGTCTTGTAAATTACTTTCCGAAAAACTACATCATAATTTCCTTTAGAGCTCCTATAAATCTTCCAATGGGTGGATACGCCTGGAGTAATATAAATACTACCTTGACAGATGAATATACTATTTTACAAGAAGCTAAACATTCACTAGAATTAATACAACAATCAATTAATTTACTAATAAATCACTACAGCATTAACAATAAGGATATTTCCTTAATCGGTTTTAGTCAAGGATGTATTCTCAGTTGGGCACTTGCAATTAACAATCCCAAATTGATTCGAAGAGTTGCCGCATTAAGTGGATACATTGTTCCCGAATTGTTGAATCTTCCAATAAAAAATGTAAATAACCTTTTAGTCTTCAACTCCCATGGAATCTCAGACGAAATAATTCCAGTTGAAAAAGCGAGAATAATTATTGATCAAATCAAGCAAAATAATCCAAATATCATTTATAAAGAATATGATCAAGGACATGGTATTAATAATGATAACCTCAATGATCTTTTAGAGTGGGTAAAAATCACCTCTCTTTAGGATATAATAATTTATCAATTGTTTTAAATATTATATTGTCATCTTCATCAATATTAAATTCAATTAAAAGCTCTCCCCACAAACTTCCATTTGAAAAATTTGCAATTATCCACTTGTGATTAAGAACTTTAACTTTATTTATTAAAAAAACACCTCCCATGTCCTCAAAGGATATTATTTTTTTTCTTCTATTTGAAATGTTTATTTCGTATAAAGCATCCTCAATTTTTGAAACGATACTATCATTATATTTATTTCCTAGAACATTATATGCTTTTTGATTTCCGTATAATGAAAAATAACTTTCTTCGTTTAATCTTTCTTCCAAAAGTTTTTTTTGAGATTTTAAAATTGAGATTGAGTTAATCTTCTCATCCAACAAAGCTTCGTCTTTTTTTAAAATACGACTGGAATTAATTACCTGAAAAAATAGAATTAACGATACAAAAATTAATAAATAAAAAATTATTTTATTTTTCATACAAACTTTAAGATTTAATTGTCAGATTATCATAGGCTAAAAATACATCTTTTGGCAATCTCATACTAACCTCATCATGGAAACCCAACAAATGACTAATATGCATTAAATATGTTTTTTTAGGCTTTAACTCATCTATTAAATCCAATGCCTCCTCTAAATTTAAATGAGAAGGATGAGGCTCAATTCTTAAGCAACTTAATACAAGAGTATCTAAACCCATCAGCTTTTCTTTGGATTTAAAGTCTAACTTTTTAACATCTGTCATATATGCAAGATTTTTAAATCTATATCCTGTAACTGTTATTTTATTGTGTTCTGCTTTAATTGGGACTATAAAGTTTTCATCTAATTTAAATCCTATACCATGATCAATTATGTTTAAATTTACTGAAGGGGCACCTGGATACTTGTTATTGTCATTTAATATGTAATTGAATCTTTTATTTAAATTTTCATAAACATCTCTTGTTAAATAAATATTAATTAATCCCTGACGAAAAAAAAAGGGCCTAATATCATCAAGACCTGCAGTATGATCAGCATGAGAATGTGTGAATAAAATAGCATCTAAATTATTTATAGGATTATTAATTAATTGTTGACGAAAATCAGGACCACAATCAATTATATAATTTTTTTGACCCCATTTTATTAAAGCTGAAGACCTTAATCTTTTATCACGAGGATTTTCACTCATACAAACAGGATGATTACTTCCAATAACTGGAACACCTTGTGAAGTTCCTGTACCTAAAAAAGTTAGTTGAATCATTAAAATCAAAGTTAAAAATTTGCTTAGAAATAAAACAATCTTTGTAATTTTGATTAAAATATATTGACATGTCATTGGAGATTAGTGGTGACCGTCCTTTTGAAAACAGACCTTCAATTGAAGCTAAGGCTTTGAGGATAAATCTTAACGAACATATTTATGGGACTTTTGCAGAAATAGGAGCTGGACAAGAAGTTGCAAGACATTTTTTTAGAGTTGGTGGTGCTTCAGGAACCATTGCAAAAACTATTAGCGCATACGATAAAAATTTTAGTGACAATATATATGGTGAGGAAGACGATGGTAGATATGTTACTGAAACAAGATTAAATAAAATGCTCAGATATGAAACAGATCTTTTAGAAGGAAGAATATCAAGAAAGGAACATCCAAACAAATTATTTTTTACTCTTGCTAATACTGTTGCAACAATCGATTATGCTAAAAAATTCAAAGGTCATGGCTGGATGGGAATTAGGTTTCAAATTTCTCCTAATGATGAGTACAGTGAAATAAGTCTTCATCTTCGTTTTCATCACCAAGAAGCAAAATTACAACAAGAAGTCCTAGGTTTAATGGGAGTTAATCTAGTATATGGTGCATTCTACAAAAATAACGAACCAAAAAAACTTTTAAAATATCTCTATGATCATATCGATAATGACGGGATAAACAAGGGGTTTTTACCTGTAGAAATTGATACAATAAATTTTTCTGGTCCAGTTTTTAAAGATGTAGACAATAGACTCGTTAGCCTAGAACTCGTTAAACTTGGCATGACTGATGCTGTAATGTTTAATCCCAAGGGAAACAATGTACTACCTGCTAGAATATTGTATAAAAAAAATATTTTGGCTTTAAGAGGTAGCTTTAGACCTGTCACCAATGTAAATATAGACATGTTCAATAAATCCCTTGAAATATTCTTAAAAGAGACAAACGTTATTGAGGAAAAAAGTGAAGTTATTTTTGAAATTACTCTATCAAACCTAATGTCTGAAGGTCAAATAGACGAAAAGGATTTTATGGATAGAGCATTACTTTTATGTTCATTGGGCCATACTGTAATGATTTCAAACTTTAAGGAATATTACAAGTTAGTTGATTATTTTTCAAATTACACAACTAGCCAACTTGCCTTGACAATGGGAGTAAATAATTTTGTTGAAATATTCAATGAGGAATACTACAAAGATTTGAGTGGAGGAATATTAGAAGCTTTTGGAAAATTATTTTACAACAACCTTAAAGTTTATCTTTATCCGAATAAAAGTGAGGATGGAGAAATTATTAATAGCAACAACTTGAAGTTGCATCCAAGAATGAAAGAATTCTATAAATTTTTCAAGTATAATGGAAAAATTGTTGATATTTTTGATTTTGAGGAAAAATATTTATCAATTTTTTCAAGAGATATATTGAAAAAAATAAAAAATCATGAGTCTGGATGGGAAAAACAATTACCTGAAGGAATCGCTGATATGATTACAAAAAATAAAATGTTTGGATATCTTCCCGAATCAGACAGATAAATTTTCCAGTATTTGAGATGCGTGATCTTTTGTCTTTACCTTATCGATAACTCTTTCAATTTCTCTTTTTTCATTTATGATAAAAGTTATTCTGTTAATCCCCTCATATTCCTTACCTCTGAATTTTTTTGGACCCCATACACCAAATATATTAATTATAGTATGATCCGAGTCAGATAATAAAGAAAATGGGAAATTGAATTTGTCAGAAAAACTTTTTTGATGTCTTATACTGTCAGCACTAACACCCAGGAGGTTATATCCTTTTTTAATTAATTCAGCATATGAATCTCTCAAATTACATGCTTGAGCAGTGCAACCAGGGGTATTGGCTCTTGGATAAAAAAATAAAATTAGTTTTTTTCCCTCAAAATCACTTAATTTAATGGTATTATTATATTGATCTACAGATTTAAAATCTGGAACTTTTTCCCCTACTTTTAGTATATTCATATTTGAAATTTTAGCTAATTAACGAAATTTTAAATGACAAAAAAAGAGAAAGTTCTTTTTGTTATAAATAAATTGGAGGAACTATATCCTAGGGTTCCTATACCATTAGATCATTCAGATCCATATACTTTATTGATAGCTGTAATTCTCTCAGCTCAAAGTACAGATAAAGGTGTAAATAAAATAACTCCATTACTTTTTAAAAAAGCCAAAACTCCTTTAGAAATGATAAAAATGAGTGTTGAAGAGATAAGAAATATTATAAGGCCTGTTGGCTTATCTCCAATGAAATCTAAAGGTATACATCAATTATCTAAAATTTTGATTGATAAATATGATGGTAAAGTGCCTAATAATTTAAATTCTCTTGAGGAACTTCCTTCAGTAGGCCATAAAACAGCCAGTGTGGTAATGTCTCAGGCATTTGGAGTTCCATCATTTCCTGTCGACACTCATATTCACAGACTAATGTATAGATGGGGATTTTCAAATGGAAAAAATGTAAAACAAACTGAGAAAGATGCAAAAAGATTATTTCCAAAAAACAAATGGAATAAACTCCACTTACAAATAATTTGGTACGGAAGGGAGTACTCACAAGCTAGAGGATGGGATATAGAAAAGGATATTATTATGAAAAAAATTGGAAGAAAAAGTATTACAAATAAAATTTAATTATCTAAAACTTCATCTCTTTCATTAAAATTTATTGAAAAATCTAATATTTTCCTTATGACTTTTGGACTTGGTTCTAATTTTTTTACAATAAACTTTTTGTCAAACGTATAAAATTTCATGTACCTTAAATATACAATTCTATAACGACCAATCTAATTTTTTATTGTTGGTTTAATGAAATATTATTTGCTTGAATTACTTTCCTTAAGTTAATTAATGCGTAACGCATTCTTCCAAGAGCAGTATTGATACTAACTCCAGTTGATTCAGCAATTTCCTTAAAACTCATATTTCGATAGAATCTCATCATTAAAACCTCTTTTTGATCATCAGGTAGCTCCAAAATAATCTTTTGTAAATCTGAAATTATCTGATCATTTATAATAGTTTTTTCAGCATTAAGTGACTTATCATGAATAATTTGAAAAATATCAAAATCATTATTATTAAATAGTGGTATTCGATTCTTTTTTCTAAAATAATCGATCACTAAATTGTGAGCTATTCTCATTATCCAAGGTAAAAACTTTCCCTCCTCATTATATAATCCCTTTTTTAATGTTTTTATTACCTTGATAAAGGTATCTTGAAATACATCATCTGCGATATCTCTATCCAAGACCTTGGAGTATATAAAATTAAATAAACGATTTTTATGTCTATTTATTAGACAAGACAAAGCGTTCTCATTGCCTTTCAAATAAATGACAATTAAGTCCGAATCCTTTTTCTCTGATAAAATATAATTCATAAGCATTACTTTAATTAATGACTTTAGTTGTTATTAAAAAATTTAAAGTAATGTTATGCTATAGGCTTTTAATTTTTTTTAAAATTACAAAAAATAAATTAAATAAGATTTATTAATTAAGAAGATTCAATTATAATTTAAAAATATCAAAATTGTATTTTTGTATTTTTTAAGATTTATGTCAAAAAAAACAATCTTGAATTCTAAGGAAAACATCATTATAAAGGGTGCACAATTACACAATTTAAAAAATATTGATGTAACCATACCAAGAAATAAATTAACAGTAATTACTGGATTATCTGGGTCAGGTAAAACCTCATTAGCCTTTGATACTCTCTACGCTGAAGGTCAAAGAAGATATGTAGAGAGTTTATCTTCCTATGCAAGACAATTTTTAGGAAGGCTTAATAAACCTAAAGTAGATTATATAAAAGGGATTTCACCAGCTATTGCAGTTGAACAAAAAGTTAATATTTCAAACCCTAGATCAACAGTTGGAACAAAAACAGAAATATATGAATATATTAAATTGTTGTACTCAAGAATTGGATCGACTTATTCCCCCATCTCCGGAAAAAAAGTAAAAAAAGATAGTGTGTCAGATGTAGTTGAGTATATAAAAAAATTAGAGCAAGGTGAAAAATTATTATTAACTGCACCTATTAGTAAATCTGAATCTAGATCAATTAAAGATCAGGTTGAATATTTAATACAAAATGGATTTGCAAGGATTTATTTAAATGGAGAGGTTCAAAAAATAAATTCCAAAAATATTCCAAAAAATAAATTTGATCTGGTAGTTGATAGAGTAATAATTAATCACAACAAAGATTTCTATCAACGGCTATCAGACTCAGTTGAGATGGCTTTTTTTGAAGGTAATGGTAATTGTGCGATAATAAATCTAAATTCGAATGATTCCGTATTGTTTTCCAATAAGTTTGAATTAGATGGAATTGAATTTTTATTACCAAATTATCATTTATTTAGTTTCAACAATCCCTATGGAGCTTGTAAAAAATGTGAAGGATATGGAGATATTGTAGGGATTAGTGAAGAATTAGTTATTCCAGATAATTCTAAGTCTGTTTTTGAAGAAGCAATAGCTCCATGGAGAACCACTGGTCAGAAGAAATACTATTCTCGTTTAATTAAATCGTCATTGAGTTTTAATTTTCCCATTCACAAGCCCTATTTCAAGTTAACTGATGAACAAAAGGGAATTTTATGGGATGGAAATAAATACTTTAAAGGAATAAATTCTTTTTTTAAAAAAATTGAGTCAAAAAGTTATAAAATTCAAAATAGAGTATTATTGTCAAGATATAGAGGAAAAACTATTTGTGATGAATGTAAGGGGACTAGACTCAGAAAAGAGGCTAATTATATAAAAATTAATGGAAAATCTATTTCCGAACTTGTTAATATATCTCTTGATGATTTAGCTCATTTTTTCAAAAATATTAAACTAAGTCAAAATGAAAATAAAATTTCCTCTAGACTGCTAGATGAGATAAATAATAGAATACAAATTGTCCAGGATTTAGGCTTAGGTTATTTAACTTTAAATAGAAAATCTAATACTCTATCTGGTGGAGAATCTCAGAGAATAAATATTGCGGTATCAATGGGGAGCAGTCTTGTTGGTTCTATGTATATTCTTGATGAACCTTCTATTGGTCTTCACTCAAAAGACAATGAAAGATTAATTAAAATTTTAAAAAAATTAAGAGATATAGGAAATACTGTTATTGTAGTTGAACATGATGAAGAAATAATGAATGCAGCTGATAAAATAATTGACATGGGTCCTGAGGCAGGATCTTTAGGAGGAAAAATTGTTGCAGAAGGTAGTTTTGATGATATTATAAATAGTAAGACACTTACCTCCAAATATTTGTCTGGCCTGAATAAAATTGAAATACCTTCAAAAAGAAGGTCATCAAACAAGTGGATAAAAATTCAAGGAGCAAGAGAAAATAATTTAAGAAATATTAATGCTAAATTTTTAATCAATGGATTAACAGTTGTAACCGGAGTTTCAGGAAGTGGAAAATCAACTTTAGTTAAAAATATTCTTTTTCCAGCAGTTTTAAAGTATTTTAATATTCATACCCACAAAGCTGGAGATTTTTCTAAGTTAAATGGTGATTTGGAATTAATTCAAAATATTGAGTTTGTCAATCAAAACCCCATAGGAAGATCCTCTAGATCTAATCCAGTTACATATTTAAAGGCTTATGACGACATAAGAACAATTTTTTCAAGACAAAAATTAGCTAAAAATCGAAATTACAAACCAAAACATTTTTCATTTAATATTGATGGTGGTAGATGCGATAATTGTAAGGGTGAAGGTCAAGTTACAATTGAAATGCAATTCATGGCTGATGTAGTGCTAGAGTGTGAAATATGTAAAGGAAAAAGATTTAAAGAAGAAATAAGAGAAATTAAATATAATGGATATTCGATTGACCAAATTTTATCATTAACCGTAGACGATGCATTAAAACTATTTGAATCAAAGAATGAAACACGATTAGTATCCAAACTAAAACCTTTAAATGAAGTAGGATTAGGTTATGTTACTTTAGGCCAATCCTCAAACACACTATCTGGTGGCGAGGCTCAAAGAATTAAATTGGCTTCATTTATATCAAAAGGATCTACAAAAGATAAAGTTTTATTTATTTTTGATGAACCCACCACTGGTCTTCACTTTCACGACATTAAAAAGCTATTAAAATCATTTGAAATACTAATTGATAATGGTAATTCAATAGTAGTAGTTGAACATAATTTAGATTTAATTAAATGTGCTGACCACATAATAGAACTTGGTCCAGAAGCAGGTAAAAATGGTGGAAATATAATTGGGCAGGGGCCTCCTGAAAAAATAGCCAAAATAAAAGAGGCAGCAACATCAATATTTTTAAAAAAGAAACTAAGTTTTTAAAACTTTTTTAATCTGATTATTTATCTCCCTTCCTAATCCCAGAAAGTAAATTATAGTAGAGTAAATAAAAAATATTAAAATTGATCTTATTAAAATATTTATAAATGAACTATAATTTAATTCAATAAATTCAATTGAAAAATATACTAGAACTATAGTAAATGCTATTTTTATTGTATCTCCAGAATAAGGATAAATATTGAAATTAATAGCAATAAGTATTACTTTTAAAGTGTTAATGAACAATATTACGAGTAATGTAGCATAAGCTGCACCAATGATACCATATTTAGGAATTAAAATAAGATTTAATGCTACAGCCATAATTGCTGATAATATTGAAAACCAAAAAATATAAGGGTAATATTTAGAATTTGATATAATATTATTTAAACAACCTATTGACATTGAGTATAGTTTTCCAATTGATACAATACTAACGACCCCAGTTGCTATTGCGTATTTTGGTTGGTTAACAAAATCATAAAAATCAACTAAATTTAAATTTATTAACAAAAAAAATCCCCCAGAAACAATTAAAAGATTCTTGCTACTTTTTATAAGTATATCCTTTAAATAAATTTTATTATTGGTGTTTAGTGCATCAGAAACAAGAGGGCTTGTAATTTGAAACATTGCTCTTCCGGGAGCTTCTATTACAGCAGCTATAAATAATGCAACACTATAATAAGCAACATCATCTGCAGTTATAAGTGTGGCAATCATTGATTTATCGATATCTAAAATGATACTTGAGGCCGCTCCAGACAAAAAAATTAAAAAGCTATAAAAAATAATCTTAGTTAATATTGGAGGAATAGAAAATGAAAATTTAGGGGAATAAACTTTTAAACTATAAATCACAATAATTAGGAGTCTTATATAATAACCAGAGATTAAAGAATAAATAAATTGTTTAAAACTTAATAAATTTAAAGCATAAAGAAAAAGCAGAAAAAAAGTTAGAAATCTAGGATAAAATTCTTTTAAAAAATTGCCAAAAATAGAGGAAAAATTTACTCTTAACCAGCTAAAAAAAATCTCAAAATATGATGTTGAAATAGCAATTAAAAGAATAACAAATGCGTAAGTACTTAAAAGTGGTTCATTTAAAGATATCTCATCAATTATTGTTGGTGAGAAAAAATAAAGAAATAATGAAATTATTGCTATTATTATGATTGGAGAATATATCGAAAAAATTAATAAACTATCTTTTTCTTTTTGAGTCTTAAATGAACTATAAAACTTAATTATTGCATGTTGAAGTCCAAAAGAAATAAAAGGCTGAATTAAATTCGAATATGCCAAAAGAGCAATAACAACTCCCTGAAACCTACTCCCCATATGATTTGGATACATGTACAAGGTATTTATTGCACCTAACAAAAATGCCAATCCTATGCTCAGTAAATTATAAAAAGTTTGTCTAGCTACAAGTCCCATTTTTTAAATGTAGAATTAAATTTGGTCATATAGGTGATTGAAGCTAATAATAATAAAAAAATTGTGAAACTCGCATATCTAATTTTAGTACCTTTTTTTACCACAGGGGGATTAAATTCAAATGTTATAATATGTTTTCCTTTTTCAACTGGAAGAGCTCTTAAAATATAATTCACCAAGTAATGTTCAACCGGTTTACCATCAATTCTTGCCTGCCAACCAATTGGATAATATATTTCAGAAAAAACAATTGTTTTATCTGTTTCTCCATTAAAAACATATTCTAATTTGTTGGGTTTATTTCTTATTAATTCAATATTGGCATTTCCTGTTTTTTCTTTAACGGATAGGGCCTTTAGTGTTATTTCATCTTCAACAATTACTTCATTTTCAAAATTTAAATTTTTCAATGAATTAAGGGCTTGATCAGCAGATTCAACTTTAATAATTGAATCCACAAACCATGCATTACCCATAGCCTCCTCATTAATCAATGGAGACAAACCATTATCAGACTCATACAACACATATTTCACATTTAAAATGTTTAACAACTCTGGAATTTGATTGTAATTAAAAAATTCAAAAAATTCTTGAAAACGCCTTGGTTTGGCACCGTGATAACCTCCCAAGGAATTATGAAAAAATGAGGTTCTAGAACCAGTCAAGCCAAGACTGGGTTCATAAACTCGGAATCTTGAATCATCATTGAGTAAAATTTTGTCTGCTTCTGTGATTTTATATGGTTTATCAATCTTTGAAGGAGAAACAAATCTAGTCATGTCGATATATCTGTTTGCAATTCCAAATAAGTCAATAATTATTAATAAAGTAAAACATGTGACAGCAGCTAATTCTTTAATTTTTTTATTTTTCAATAGTATAAAAATTACGAAAACAGATACTAACAAGTATATTCCTCTATATATGTCTTGATTAAAAATTGATCTTCTCGCAATAACAATTTGATCATAAATTTCCTGTCCGTAAACATTAACTAATCTAGAATCAATTGGCCCTTTGAATGAAAAAACATTTAAATAATTTAATATTATTAATGAAATTAAAAAAAGGATTAAACCTCCAAAAATTTTTATAAAAACTTTAAAATGTTTATTTGGATTTTTAATTAATTCTTCAAGTCCAATCAAGGCTAATATAGGAAAGCATAATTCTAGAATTACCTGTATAGAAGATACTGCTCTGAATTTATTGTAAAAAGGAAAATATTCAATGAAAAGATCTGTAAGAATAGACATATTTTTTCCCCATGAAAGCATCAAAGAAAAAACACTTGCAATTAATAAGGGTACCACAATTTGTCTTTTTGATATTCTTACAGCAAACAAAACAAAGAAAAAAACAATAATACCTATATATGCAGGAGCTTCGAGTATTGGTTGATATCCCCAGTAGGTTGGTACTGAACTCACAAAATCAGAGGATTGATTTGGTGAAGCACCTTTTTTTATCAGGTATTCATATAAACCAGAATCTTTGCCAAGATTTTCTCGTGAACCACCACCATTAATTCTTGGAATAATTAAACTGAGAGATTCAAATATACCGTAACTATATTGGGTTATATAATCATAGTCTAATCCATCAGATTTTTCCTTAAGGGAACCGTCTAAGTTAATTGATAATTCTGAACCATTTCTTGTGCTGAATTTAGAATACTCAGAAGTTGCTAAAATTGGAGTAGCATTTAATCCAAGGGCAATTAAACCACCTATAAAAAATACAGATAGACTTACAATTGTTGATTTAATATTCCTTTTTTTAATTGAATAAACAACATATGAAATAGAGAGAATTATTAATAGAATCAACAAATAATAGGACATTTGATAATGATTTGCCCTAATATTTAAACCTAAACCTAGGACACTTAAAATAAAGCCTGCGGGCCATTTCTTGTTTATCAATGAAAAAAAACCAGCCAAAGCTAATGGCATGTATGCAATTGCCATTGCTTTGGTATTATGGCCAACTTGAAGTATAATTAAAAGATAAGTTGATAATCCGAATGCAAAAGAACCAAACAATGCCAACTTCCAATTAAATCTTAGAACTATAAACAAAACATAACTTGATAATAAATACAAAAAAAGTAAATGAACTGGACGAGGTAAAATTCTCGATATATTATGAATTGGTGCTAAAACATCAAAAGGATATTTTGCTCCAAGCTGATATGTTGGCATTCCTCCGAAAGCATTATCTATCCAATATGTTTCTTGGTTGTTATTTTGGGATCTATATTCTTTTAACTGTCTTGACATTCCAGAATATTGAACAATATCAGACTGCAATAACTTTTTTCCAGATAATGTTGGATAGTAAAAAAATTGAGCAAATAAAGCAAAACAAAAAATTACAATCCCATGTGGATAAAAACCTCTAATCAATTTCTTCATAATCTACATATTCACCCAATTTATCTGAATTGGAACTTTTTTGTTGTTTCTTATCTTGATTAGAATATGAAAAATTTTCTGAGGATGTTTTTTTGGAAATTTCACGAATTAACCATGAAAAAAGGAAAGGGATTAATCTTCTAATTATATAAGCTATCAGAAAAATAAAAATTAAAATTTTAAATAAAATTCCCAAAAATATATGTTTTTCGAACATTCAAATTTAGAAAAAATAAAACAATACATTTAACTTTGTCTTAATTGAAAAGCTCATTTTTATTAAAAAATGGAATTATATTGAACCTAGATGATAAGAACTAAAGTCTCTTTTCTAACATTTATTTGTTTTCTTGCATTTTATGATGTTTTAGGTCAATACACTGAACAAACTAATTCAAACCGACCAGGGTATTCAATTGGAGCATTTTCAGTTGGAAAACGAGTTATTCAAGCTGAAACTGGTTTTGAGTTAAGAAATTATAAACATAAAAATTATAATGAAAGTACAATTAATGGAACTGTTGCTTTTTTATCCATAAGGTGGGGATTTCTTTTCGAACAATTAGAACTAACCTACGATGGTTCTTATATGTTTGATAAATTCACTAATAAAGTAGCCAATGTTCCAATTGAAAAAAAAAGAAGTGGATTTATTCAAAATTTTCTGGGAATAAAATATTTAGTTTATGACCCTTTTAAAAAGGAAAAAGAGGTTAACAATTATAGCTGGAAAGCTAATAATGGATTTAAACTTCGAGATCTAATTCCAGCTGTTTCAGTAACAGCTGGTGCTAATTATGACCCATTCATTGATAAGAACCCATATCCTTATGGAGATTTATTTGCAACTTTTAATAGGCCTGTTTTTAATCGTACTTTATTTTATACCCCACCTACTCCGTCTCCATTATCACTAAGAGGAACTATTGCTACACAATCTCACTTTCTTGGAACATGGGTTTTTGTTACAAATTTTTCCTTAAAAAAATATCTTTCTGATTTTGATGAAAAAACTTACATTTTGACTTTAACCCATACCTTCAGTCCAGTTTGGTCTGTTTACATTGAAAATCAAGGAGTATTCTCTGAAAGGTATTCAGACACCTTTTTTAGAACTGGAGCTGCATATTTAGTTGGCAATAACTTACAAGTTGAGGGAACTATTGGTGGCAATACCAAAACAACTCCTAGTTTTTTCTCATTTAATGCTGGAGCATCTTACAGGTTAGACTTCCATAAAGATTATAAAGATCCCCGCAAGATTGAGAAGAAAAAGATGAAAAAAGAGGAAAAAGCATTAAAAAAGATGACTAGAAAGACAAATAAAAAAGAAAAAAAACGAAACAAAAAAGCCAGAAAAAAACCTAAACAATAAATTTGTATATGGATTCTTCAATTTTAGTAAAAGAAGTTAGTTCAAAAAATGAATTATATGATTTTGTTAGCTTTCCATTTAAGTTATACAAAAAACATCCTTTTTGGGTAGGTCCCATAATTGGTGAGGAATTAGAGGTTCTGGACAAAAAAATAAATCCTGTTTTTAAAAATGCTGTTTCACGATATTATTTAGCTTTTAAAAATGGTAAAATAGTAGGTAGAATTGCAGCCATAATTAATTGGATTGAGGTAAAAGAGGTGAAAAAACAGAAAATCCGTTTTGGTTGGTTTGACGTCATTGATGACATAAATGTTACAAAACATCTTTTAGATAAAGTGATAGAATTTGGTACGGAAAATGGATTAAATCATATTGAAGGACCTGTTGGTTTCTCAAATATGGATAAGGCAGGTATGTTAGTTGAAGGCTTTGAAGAACTAAATACCATGATTACCCTATACAATTATCCGTATTACCCAAAACATCTTGAGGAGCTAGGTTATAAAAAATTAGCTCAATGGGTAGAATATGAAATTAAGATATCATCATTTGAAGATTCTCCTGAAAAAGTGAGGAGATTTTCAAAGTTAATTTTAGATAGGTATGCACTTAAAATACTAAATTTTAAATCAAACAAAGAGATCCTTCCATATGTAGATCAAATGTTTGATTTGCTAGGTAAAACATATGATAAACTTCAAACATTTGTACCTATTCAACCCTACCAAATTGAATATTATAAAGAAAAATATTTTAAGTATATACATCCAGATTTTATAAAATGTGCAGTTGATAAAGAGAATAATCTAGTAGCTTTTTTAATTACTATGCCCTCTTTTTCTAGTGCATTAAAAAAGATTAATGGTAAACTATTTCCATTTGGATTTTTGAGAATTTTATGGGCAAGAAAATTTGTAAACAAAGTATCTCTTTATCTTATAGGAGTTCGTCCTGATTATCAAAATAAAGGAGTTACAGCTATTATTATGAACGAACTTCAAAAAACATTTAATAATTATGGTGTAAAGGTTGTTGAAACTAATCCAGAATTAGAGGAAAATACTCCAATTCAAACCTTATGGAAAAATTATGACCATCGTCTTCATAAAAAAAGGGCCACATACACTAAGATTATAAAATAACCATTATCCCCAAATTCCTATAAATACTATACATTTACATTATGCAATTAGACAACACTATTGTAGCATTGGCTACACCATCAGGCATTGGTGCTATTGGTCTTATTAGGATATCTGGTAAGGAGGCGATTCACGTTGCACACAAGTGCTTTAAATCACATAGAAATATAGATATCAATAAACAAGCTTCACACAAAACCTTTTTAGGTTGGATTATAGATGGTAAGCGAATCATTGATAAAGTTTTATTAACAATTTTTAAGGGTCCAAATACATATACAGGAGAAAACATCGTAGAAATTTCATGCCACGGTTCTCAGTACATACTTCAAGAAATTCTTGATCTTTTAGTAAAAAATGGAGCTGATCCCGCAAAAGCAGGTGAATTTACTTTGAGAGCTTTTTTAAATAAAAAAATGGACCTAACTCAAGCTGAAGCAGTTGCTGATCTTATATCATCGGAATCAAAAGCCTCTCATGAATTAGCAATTAATCAAATGCGAGGTGGATATTCAAAAAATATAAGTGATTTAAGAGGTCAGTTAATCCATTTTGCATCCATGATAGCTCTAGAGTTAGATTTTTCAGAGGAGGATGTTGAATTTGCAAACAGAGATGAGTTTTTAAAACTACTAGGAGTCATAGAGTCACAATTAAAGGAGTTATCAGATTCTTTTGCATATGGAAGTGTTATTAAAAATGGTGTTCCAGTAGCAATTATAGGAAAACCAAATGCTGGAAAATCATCTCTTTTAAATGCCTTATTAAACGAAGATAAAGCTATCGTTTCTGAGATTGAAGGGACAACTAGAGATAGTATTGAAGACACTATTGTTATAAAAGGAATCCAGTTCAGATTTATCGACACTGCTGGATTAAGAGAAACAAAAGATAAAATTGAGTCAATTGGAGTAAAACGTGCTATTGAAAATGCAAAAAAAGCAAAGATTTTAGTTTATATCTATGATGTAACTGATAAGGATACAAATGGAATACTTGATCAATTAAAATCAATTATATCTCTTGATAAACAAATCATTTTAATTCAAAATAAAATGGATATTTCCACTGGTAAGGAAAGATCACATGATTTAATTAAAAAAGAGTTTAAAAAGCTACCTACCCCCCTATCTATATCAACTAATGAGAAAGAGTCAATTAATAAACTAAAATCTTTATTAGTTGAAACGATTAACGAAATCGCGGGTGACAGCCAAACAATTGTAACCAATGTTAGACACCATAATTCAATAAATAAATCCCTAAAAGACATCCAATCAGTTAAGAAAGCGATGAAAGAAAATGTTTCCGGAGATCTTATTTCAGTTGATTTGAATTCTGCTATATATTCTCTTGGAGAGATAACAGGTGAAATTGATAGTGATGAAGTTTTAGGTAACGTGTTTCAAAATTTTTGTATCGGGAAATAATTGGGTTTTTTTGTAACTCTCCGTAGAAGATATGCCTGCGGTTTAATTGCTATTTTGTCACTCTAGATTTATTTCATCCTTTATCAAACTTTCCAACTTCTCTATACTCTTCATACCATCATTTATAGTTCTTGAATACTCTCTTATCCATAGTTTAAAATCCCATAATATATTTTTTAGTATAAAATCATTATTCATTCTCTCAAACTCTTTATCTGAATAATGTGTCAATCTCCTTGGTGAATATCCATCATACCTATAATCAATCCCTATAGAATCGAGTCTGTAATTTTTTTGTAAATGTTCAATATATTTCCAAGTCAGCTTTTCATCTTTTGAGGCTCTATCTTTATATAAATTATAAAACGTTGAATAGTATTCGTTAATCGAATTGAACAACTCTTTATCCTTTATAAATTCTATAGAACCTGTGGTTAGCATAGAGTTATAATTTGAATTATGTGGTATCATAGGCATATCACCCTTTGAATCTGCAATATTATATTGATTGATATAATATTCTTTTGATATGATAGTATCGATATTTTTCTCACGCATTTCATTAAATTTTTTCGCAAACTCAAAAGTGGATTTATCTTTTTCTAAATCAGAAATAACTCCTTTTAAGCTCTCATTTTTTAACAATAATTTTTCATTTCTATTTTGAACCTCTTGAATGTAGAATGAAATTGTAACAGAAAAAACTATGACAATTATTTCAAAAATATACCTAAATGTTAATGGAGTTAATAATTTCATAATGGGATAAAAAAAACCCCTTAGAATTTATTCGAGGGGTTTTTTTAAAAATATCAACGAATAATTAATACCTTTTTACTAGAACTCTAGTAAATGATTTTTTATACTTTGCATTATCAAGTGCTTTTGAAAATTCTGCAAATGCTGAAGCTTCATTTTTACTTTGTGGGCCAAAATTAAATGCTGAATTTAAATCAGAATAAGTTCCATAAATATATACACTTTCACCATTATCTGTACCGTGAACAATTTGACCCATTCCAACAAATCCATCAAATTTATATGATTTTATTAGCTTACCAAAAGCCTGAACCATAGAGTTTAATTGAGTATTTTTAACTTCAAAAGTCCAAACTTGTCCAATTGGATATTGAGTATCAGAACCATTAGTAATTAAACTTTTACCAGCAGATGCTCTACTGCTTTCTACATAATTACTCATTTTAGAAATATACAAGTCCCAATCACTTCCTTTTAGTGAATTTCTGAAGTCAGCGAGAGATTCAGAGGAGTCACTAGCAATACTAATAATATGCGTAGCTTTTTCACTGGCCCCTTTTAAAGGTATAGAAGAAAATGAAACATTTACATTTGAAGCTTTTTTATGATTTGAATAGAAACCATCAACAAGACCTGCAACAGTTGAAGCATTTTTTGAATCTACTTCTAACAAAACATCATACCAGAAAATATTT
>MDSW01054959.1_pt1 | contig 36992 bp, 29 predicted proteins | sample 811171 | NCBI WGS metagenome assembly MDSW01 (sample SAMN05326641, study PRJNA326480) | marine metagenome | isolation source: seawater | place: Atlantic Ocean: North West | collected 2012 | reverse complement strand
TATTCCAAAATATTGTGGATATTTACTTCTTTGGAGTGCAACATACATGCATTTTGAAAGTGAACATGTTCAAGGGCATCATAAATATGTAGGGACTGACTTAGATCCAGCTTCAGCTAGAGCAAATGAAGGTCTTCAATATTTCTTTTTAAGAACAGTTCCTCAACAGTTTTTTTCTTCTTGGAAAATTGCACATAAACGTAGTAATTCGGTTATTTTCCATTCAGCTGCATTATTTCTTTTGATCGAAATTTCTACTTTATTAGTTCTATATTTTTTATTTGGTTCTTTAATATTTTTTGCTTTCTTGGGTCAATGTCTAGTTGCTATATATTTACTTGAATATGTTAATTATATTAGACATTGGGGACTTCGAAGAGAGGCTAAAGATAGAATAACACCGCAGACAAGTTGGCAGTCGAATGCACGTCTCAGTCGTTATGTACTAGTTGAACTGACTAGGCATGCAGATCATCATTTATTTGCCAATAGGCCTTACCAGTCACTTAGATCATATGAAGATGCACCAAATTTACCAACGGGTTATTTTGGCTGTTTTTACTTAGCCATTCTACCTCCTCTTTGGAAGAGAGTAATGACTCCTCGCCTTCCTTAGATAACTTATATTTATATTGGGCACTACTTGATGAATTATGGGAAAAGAAATTAGTTTAACTAACGTTAACAAATATCTGAAAAAATTCAAATCAAATACGCAGGGGCGGATCTCAATGAATGCAGCTACTAGAACCGATGTTCGTAAGTTAGCAATGAATTGGGAAGCATTCAGAGGAATTGATCACACCTTTTCTAACAAAGTAAGCGGTGAAATGAAGGCTACAAGTCAGATGCGTAGTGGACGATGTTGGGGTTTTGCTGGACTTAATCTATTAAGGATTTATCTTGGTAGAAAATATAAGATTAAAAATTTCGAATTCTCACAGAATTACTTTATGTTTTATGACAAGCTTGAGAAGTCGAATTATTTTTTAGAAAATATTATTGAGACTGCAGGTAAAGAGACCGGCGATAGATTGGTGATGCATCTTCTCGATTCTCCGATACAGGATGGTGGGCAATGGGATATGTTCGTTAATCTTTTGATGAAATATGGTACAGTACCCAAGAAGGCTATGGCTGAGAGTTACAATAGTAGTAATTCATCACAAATGAACAAATTGATTACACGTAAATTAAGGGAATTTGCTAAAGATTTACGAGCAGCAATTGGTAATGGTTCTTCTAAGAAGGAGATAAGTACGATGAAAGAAGACATGCTTTCTACTATTTACCAAATGCTTTGTATAACTCTAGGTACACCTCCTGAAAAATTTGATTGGTCCATTCGTGATAAGAAAGATAAATTTAAGAGATTTACAGATATGACTCCACAGTCTTTCTTTAAAAGTCACGTAAATATTAATCTTAATGATTATGTATGTCTCATTAATGATCCTCGGAGTTTTGCAGAATACAATAAAACATATACTGTCGAATATTTAGGAAATGTGTCTGGTGGTAATATTATTCGGTATCTTAATTTACAAACAGAAGAGTTGAAGAAATACACCATAAAATCAATAAAAGCAGATGATCCCGTGTGGTTCGGTTGTGATGTAGGTAAATTTTTTACTAGGCAGTATGGTGTTATGGATACAAATTTGTTTGAGTTTGATAAGTTCTTTGATACCCATTTTAGTATGAACAAAGCTGAAAGATTAGATTATGGAGACAGCGTTATGACTCATGCTATGCTTTTTACAGGTGTTGATATCAAAGATAAAAAGCCTACAAAATGGCGTGTTGAGAATAGTTGGGGTGCTGATCACGGTGAAAAAGGTTTTGATATAATGACCGATCCTTGGTTTGACCAATTTATGTATGAGGTTGTTGTGCACAAGAAGCATTTATCCAAGAAATTAGTGTCTCTGTATAATGCAGAACCTATCGGACTTCCTCCTTGGGATCCAATGGGGTCTTTAGCAAGATAGTTTTAGTTTTTTAAACACTTGATAAACTATAGATAGTATAGATATCTTTATAGACTCACTTCTATCAAACTGAATATCTATGAGCTATGTCAAAGAAGCTTTTGATAAAGTGAAACTTAGAGACCCTGATCAACCTGAATTTCATCAGGCCGTTTGGGAAGTTCTCGAAACTCTGGAACCTGTATTTCAGAAGCATCAGAAATACAAAGATGCACGTATTTTAGAAAGGTTAACAGAACCTGAGCGTGTAATCTCGTTTAGAGTTCCTTGGGTGGATGATAAAGGTGAAGTGCAAGTTAATAGAGGAATGCGCGTTGAATTCAATAGTGCAATAGGGCCCTACAAAGGTGGCCTACGTTTTCATCCCAGTGTAAATTTAGGTATTATCAAATTTCTAGGTTTCGAACAGATTTTAAAGAATGCTTTGACTACAAGACCGATTGGTGGTGGAAAAGGCGGTAGTGATTTCGATCCTAAGGGAAAGTCGGATTTGGAAGTAATGAGATTTTGTCAGTCTTTCATGAGTGAGTTATACCGTCACATTGGTGCAAATATTGATGTTCCAGCAGGTGATATAGGTGTTGGAGGCCGAGAAATAGGCTTCATGTTTGGGCAATACAAGCGTTTAACACGTAAATGGGAAGGTGTTCTAACTGGGAAAGGGAAAGGTTGGGGAGGTTCTCTAATTAGACCTGAAGCTACAGGATATGGACAAGTTTACTTCCTTAGAGAAATGCTTGCATCCAAAGGAGATAGTATTGAAGGTAAAAGATGTGCAATTTCAGGTAGCGGTAATGTTGCTCAGTATTGTGCTCAAAAAGTATTGAGTTATGGTGGTAAAGTCATTACTATGTCAGATTCAGGTGGCTATGTTTTTGATAATGATGGAATTAATGAGGAGAAGTTAGCTTGGATAATGGATCTGAAGAATAATAGGCGTGGTAGAATCAAAGAATATGCTTCAGAATACCCTGGTGCAAAGTATCACGAAGGAAAGAGGCCTTGGGGTGAAGTTTGTGATGTAGCATTACCTAGTGCAACTCAAAATGAAATTGAAGAGCAAGGTGCTAAGAATTTGGTGAAAAATGGATGTTTAGCAATCAGTGAAGGTGCTAATATGCCAACTTCTCCTGCAGCTTATGAAATTCTTAGTAAAGCAGGTATTCTTTTTGGTCCTGCTAAAGCAGCTAATGCTGGTGGCGTGGCAGTCTCTTCTCTAGAGATGTCGCAAAATGCAGCCTTTGATGAATGGACAAGTGAAAAAGTTGATTCAAAATTAGACCAAATTATGACTGGTATTCACAAGCAGTGTGCTGATGCAGCTGCAGAATATGGTCAAAAGGGTAATTTAGTTGTTGGAGCAAATATTGCAGGTTTCCTGAAAGTAGCTGATGCTATGCTTGATCAGGGCGTAGTGTGAAACAGAAGGCTACACTCGCTTTATTCTTAGTAACAATAGTATGGGGTTGGACTTTCATCTGGCTCAAAAATGCATTAAATGTAGCTGAAATATATTCTTCTGAAGATCAGATTAACACAGTGGCTACTTTATTTGTGACTCTTAGGTTTGGATTTGCAATAGGTTTATTCTTTATTTTTACTCCTAAAGTATTAGGGGAGCTTGGAGACAGACGGGTTTGGACTGATGGTTTCCTTCTTTCTCTTTTCATAGTAGGAGGTTTTGTTTTTCAAATGATAGGATTAGAAGGGATCTCTCCAGCAGTATCTGCCTTTTTGACGAGTCTTTATGTTATATTTACAGCTTTAATTTTAGCTTGGTTTTCTGGGAAACTACAGAGTCGCAACTTGTTATTCGGTGTAATCTTAGCAACTATTGGTGCAGGTTACATTCAAGGACCTCCACAGTTACACTATGATATTGCTGAATGGTTGACTATACTTTGTGCATTAATGTTTGCAGGACACATAATTTTTACGGATATCTCAACAAAACGCGTGTCTCCTCTTGGTTTATCTTTTTCATCGATTTTAATATCTACACTTATGTGTCTATTATTATTGAATGTATTTTTGTTATTAGAAATTGGGCAGGTAGATATGGTTGGTTTGTTAAAAGACACTGATTTTTTATTTCCACTATTATTATCTTCCGTATTTGGAACTTTTGCAGCTTTAGTGTTAGTTAATACATATCAGAAGTACATAGATCCAGTTAGGGCAGCCATATTGTATGCTTTAGAGCCAGTTTGGGCTACTTTGTTCTCAATATACCTAGATATGACTGAATTTACGTTCTGGTTGATTCTAGGCGGTAGTCTATTACTAATTGGAAACTTAATTGCCGAATTAGGTAATCAAAGCGTTTCTGAGTAGCGTTTTGAAACTTCAGCCCAGTTTACAACATTAAAGAATGCAGTAATGTAATCTGCTCTGAGATTTTGGTAATTTAGATAGTAGGCATGTTCCCAAACATCTACGCCTAAAATAGGAGTTTCGCCATCTGTGCCACCATATTTATTTCCCATTAGGGGATTATCTTGATTTGCAGTAGAACAGATTTCCAATTTGCCATTGTTTGAGCATAACCATGCCCAACCGGAACCAAATCTAGTCATTCCAGCATTTTGAAATTTAGCTTTAAAATCGTCTAAAGAGCCAAAAGCTTCGAGCAAGGCACTGTTCAATTCGGAGCTCATTTCACCATTGACTGGACTCATAACTTCCCAAAACATTGAGTGATTGAAGTGTCCACCACCGTGGTTTCTTACTGCACCACGTTGTGCATCAGGTACTGAATCTAAATCTGTGATTAATTCCTCTACAGATTTCCCACCAATTCCTGCAGCTTCAACTGCACCATTCAACATGTTAACATATGCCGCATGATGTTTGTCATGGTGTATTCGCATAGTTTCTTCATCTATGTAGGGTTCAAGAGCGCTGTAGTCGTAAGGTAAATCAGGTACTTCAAATGCCATATTCCATCCTATAAGAGATATAATAAAAAAGTTGACTACGTTTTTATTTATTCAATATCTTCTTTCATAATTAACCTAGTTGGATAGGCTAGTCTTACCTTTTGTTCTTCAAATTGTTTTAAAATCTCTTTAACAAAATATGATTTTGTACTTCTCATTAAAGGTGCATTAGGGACGTAGTATCGAATTTCCATGATAACTTCTTGATCTCCAAAATCTCTCAATACAATTTGAGGTGGCTTTGGCTCTTCTTGACAAATATCTTCATGGCTTTTAGCAATGTTCTCGACAATTTCTTCACCTTTAGATACATTTTCCCAGCTTGGTACCAATCCTAGTCTGATTCTAACTCGAAGTCTCCTGTCGTCTTTATGGTTGAAATTGGCGATGGTATCTTTTGTTAGATTTTTGTTTGGAATAGTTAATAGTACTCCATCTGTGGATCTTACTCTTGTAGTTCTAAGACCGACTTCAACAACATCTCCCCAGCTTGAGTACAAGCTTCCTATTTTCTTAGGTAATAATATTCGATCGCCCTCTCTGAACGGTCTATCCACCATAAGAAAAACACCAGCAATAATATTTTCAATAGTATCTTGAGCTGCAAAAGCCATTGCTAATCCTACAATACCAAGAGCAGCCACAATTCCAGCCACATTTATTCCTAGTTCATTGGCAGCAGTTAGAAGAATAACAATCCAAAGTGTCACACTTACTACTCTGAATAGAAAATTTTCGATTCCTTCGTCGATATAGTCGTATTTTTCAAATAGTTGTTTTACATATCTTAAAATTAATCTTATCAAAGGAATTCCAATAATAATTGTTAGTAGTGCCGCAACAGGTCCAAAGTTCACTATGTCAGTAGCACATTCTATGCTAGGTTCCAAATCATCAGGTAGATTTGCTAGACAGCTCATAAGTCTATTGTAATTATTGTAGTATAAAACAGCTTCTGTTTAAGATTGTCTTTAAATTATACGGCTGTTAAAGGTAGACAGCTTATGGATGTTTCAAAGTATAGAAAAGATTTTCCAATCTTGAATTCAGATGATTCTCCAGTCTATTTAGATAGTGCTTGCATGACTTTAAGGCCAAAGGCAGTTATCGATGCTATAACCGATTATTACACTAATTATCCTGCGTGTGGAGGCCGTTCAGTTCACAAGTTGAGTTGGCAAGTAACTGAAAATTTTGAGATGGCGCGCGATAGTCTTCGCAGGTTTATGGGTGCTGAGAGTTCCTCTGAAATTGTATTTACTAAGAATGCCACAGAAAGTATGAATATAGTGGCAAATGGTTTGAGTTTGAATAAAGGAGATGAAGTTCTAACATCTGACAAAGAGCACAATGCGAATGTTGTACCTTGGCATCATCTAGCAAAGTATAAAGGAATTAAGTATAATGTATTACCGGCCAAGGATAATTATTTTTTTGATGTTGAAGCATTGAAAGAGAGTCTAAGTAGTAAAACAAAATTATTCAGCTTTGTTCACACTTCAAACTTAGATGGGCATTCAAACCCAGCTAAAGAGATAGTAGAAATTTGTCATGATAAAGGAGTTAAGGTAATGATGGATACTGCCCAATCCGCACCGCATCAGGAAGTTAATGTTGTTGATTTAGATGTAGATTTTGCAGCAGTTAGTGCACATAAATTTTGTGGACCTAGTGGGATGGGGGCATTGTATGGTAAGTTTGATGAATTGAAAGACTTAATACCAACATATGTTGGAGGTTCTACTGTTGTTAATTCAACTTATAAAGATTACAAATTGTTGCCGCCTCCATCTTGTTTTGAAGCTGGATTACAGAATTATGCAGGAGCTATTGGTTCCGGTGCAGCGGCAGAATATATTATGAATATAGGAAGAGAGAATATTCATAAGCATGAAAATAAATTAAATAAATTAATGACTAAAGAATTGAGTGATGTGGAATCATTAAATTTGGTAGGCCCATCTGACGTTAATCAGAGAGGTGGTATCTTTTCATTTAATTTAGATGGTTGGGATCCTACAGAAGTCGCCATGCATTTAGATGAAGAATATAATATTGCAATACGTAGTGGGATGCATTGTGTTCATTCTTGGTTTAATTCGAGAGGTATTGAAGGAACTGCTAGAGCTAGTGTTTATCTTTACAATAATGAAGAAGATGTTTTATCTTTTACCAATGCAATTAAAGAAAGTATAGATAATCGAAAATGAATGATTATCCATTAGCTTCTTCTGAGCAAGATCTAAATATAGGAAAAGAACGTTATTCTAAGCTCGAGTTCCCTCCCTATAGATTTGTACCCGGACTTCATCCACATCCAACTAACAGCCCTGAAGGGCACAGTTTTGGTGTAGAAGAAGAGGAAGTAAAGAAATGGGATTCGGATTTATGGATTAATAATCAAGATTATCTTTATGGGGTTGATCTTTACAATTATCATTTCTATTGGGAAGCGCATGAAGCTTGGGAAGGCTTATGGATTGCCTCTGTAAGAAATAGTAGTGAGCATATGTTTTTACAAGGATTAATAAAATTGGGGGCAGCTTTATTGAAAATTAGAATGGCTAGTTTAGAAATTCAAGATTTGATAGGGGCTCGCAATTTGGCTAAATCGGGTATGTCTCTTCTATCTAGAGTCCAGCCTACTAAATTTATGGGCTTGAATATTCCCGAGTATTTAGAATCTTATGGCGATTTTGTTAATCCGATATATGAGGATGACATACCTCTTATCGATAGTAACACACCTAGGTTATTATTAGACTTTAATCAGCACTAACCATTGGCCGACTAGATCCGCATTCAGGGCACATTTGTATTTTTTCCTTCTTGTAATCATGTTTACAGGCTGGACAAATAGGAGATAAGACAAGTTCGCTATTTTCTTCAATTTCCACTCTTTCATCTTCTACTCTTGAAAAACTAATTTCATTTTGTTCTGCAGCAGGTATTTCAAATCTACCTGAGCCTCCAATTTGTGCTAAAAGATCTGGCGGTAGAGTTACAGTTCCCGTATCATCTATTATAATTTCTCGACTGTCATTTAGGTCTGAAATATCGACAGTATTTCCATGCTGTGCCACAAATCTCCCATCTCTTAATTCTAAAGATCGGTCTGCAAAGGCAGCTACTTCTCTGCTGTGTGTTACTATTAGAAATGCTACATCTTTTTCTTCATGTAATTCTTTGAATAAACCAAGAACTTCTCTACTAGTTATTGGATCTAAGGCTCCAGTTGGCTCGTCTGCCAGAATCAGTTTTGGATTTGTAATTAGGGCTCTTGCAATCGCCACTCTTTGTTGTTCTCCCCCAGATAGTTCTTCAGGCATTCCATATGCTCTTTCTTTCATTTTGAGAAAGTCCAATAATTCCATTGCCTTTTCTTGAGCTGAACTAATCATTTCTCCTTGATGGACTAATGGCTGGGCAACATTATCTAATGCATTAAGATCAGGTAATAAATTAGACTCTTGGAAAATGAAAGAAACGGTCTTTTGACGCATCTCAACAAGTTCAGAACCTTGCATCCGCGTAATGGCTTCTCCACCCATTATCACACCACCGGCCGACGGCTTCATCAATCCTCCTAGACATTTCAGTAGTGTAGATTTCCCTGAACCGGAAGGACCTACCACAGCTACAGCTTCACCCTTGTTAACGCTAACATGTAATCCTCTTAGTGCTACTACGTTCCCTTCTAGGGCCTTAGATTCATACACGTGATATAATCCGTCTGCGTTTAGAATTATATTGTCGTCTAATGAAATTGAGTTTTCTATTTGAGCTTTTTCAAATTCCTCGTTAGCTTTCAGCACTTCTTCTTCAGTATTTCCAGTTTCTTTACCTTGACCAACTGTATGTTCGAAAGGTTTTTGTTTACTCATTATTCCCCCTTTAATATCATTGCTAAATTCGCATTTAGTACTTTTCTAGTAGTTAATACTAGAGCAATTATTACGGCAATAAGAACTGAGATATTTACAATAATTATCTCTGCCCACGGCCATATTAATTCTCTATCTATAGGTGTTGCATTACCTAGGAATATTTGGAATATATAACCAAATACAAAGAAGAATCCATTGAAAGTTTGAGCAACCCCAATTCCTAGTAAAACACCAAGAGTCATACTTACAATAATTATTGATAAAATTTCAAAAAGGACTAATTTCCGAATTTGGTTTGGACTTGCCCCAATAGCTTGTAAGATGGCTAATTCTTTACTTCTTTGGTCTAAGACCAAAGAAAGAAATACGAATGCTGACGCTACAACTGCAACTGAAGAAATCATAAATTGTAAGCTTAATAGTCCTTGAGTACCGAATATTAATCCTCCATTTGTTTCTACATCTTCATGTGAAGAAGCCCAGTCTTTTGAACTAAAAACAATTTCGTTGTTAGCCATTTCTCCTGAAATTTTACTTAAGGCCTTTTTGCAATCTTCATTACCTTGTTCACATAATTCGAAAAACCAAATTGTTGAAACATACGCATCAGCTCTTTCATCACCAACTAGTTTTCTATGGGAGTTTTCTCCTATGAGTATAGCATTATTGGTATCTGTTGCAGAGATTCCTGGAATCCATATGTGTTTTCCAAGATATTTAATTTGAGTTTCTCTTAATGTACTATTTGCATAGTCAATTTCAGGGAAAGGTTCACTACTCTGAACTCCAAACCCAAATCTATTTTCTTCAGTGTTATCACTATCTATAGTTACATTAAAGTTAAGAGCATTTTCCACAAATGGTGGAATTTCTAATAATAAAGTAAAGTTATTACCGGCAGCGATTGGTTGTGTAATATTTCCAATAATACTTTCAACAGTTAAATTGTAGGTGATATTATCTAAATTATTTACAACAATCCAAGACCCTGCAGTCAAGTTAGAGGTCCAGTTTTGTATTAATGAACCATTTGTTATGTTTAATTCATAGGTTTCAAACATATAATTTGGATTTATTCTAAAAGAGTATTCTGGATACTCGAGAGTGATTTTGTACTCAAACTCAGAATTCGTTACTTCATCATCACCATCAGGTAAATCAAGTAAGCTGATAGCACCTTCTCCAGCCGTGAAACCATCATTCGATAGTTTAGCCATGCTCCCATCAATATCTCTATCAGGTACGGATTGTTGATCCCAAATGAGTGTATTCTCTGAATTATCAAAAACAACGTATGTTGTCACAATTCCAGAGCTACCTTTTGTTGTGGGATATATTGTTCCGACGGAAGTACTTGACTTTATTTCCTTTACTTCATTATCATTTACTTTGTCAATTGCATCTCTTACAGCTATTTCAGCTTCTTCTCTTGAAATAGGATCTACAAATTGTACTTGTATATCTGCCCCAATATCTGCAGATGCAGTCCTTTCATCAACATCAGTTCCAGTGTAGCCTTGTATTGCAGCTAAAGTTACAATTGATAGTGTTAATAGCATAATAACAGATAATCTGTTTACAGTATCGGATGATGTAGAATTAGTCAACCCTCTCCTAATATCTGATAAAAGTGGAGTTCTTCCAAATATTTTAATTAAAATTTCAGGCCCCTTAGCTCCAACTTTACCCAGTATTATTGCGCCTCCTATCCATAACAAAAAGGGTGCAAATATGTTGAGAAGTCCACCAGTTATGAAATTAGTGATAATTCCATCCTCTCCAATTGGTCCCCATCCTCCATTGTCTTCAATCCATATTTCTAGTGCTGCGAATCCTCCTATGATGAAAGATATAAGAGGAAGCCAAAAACGTGGTTGGTTTTGTTTTGTATTATTTTTAACTCCTTCTTCGATCTCTTGATCAAGGAATTCTTTAGCCTTTGTCCTTCCGTAATACCAAGCAATCCCAATTGTAGCCCCTATTGTGAAAATTAATGCAGCAATTCCCAGATTATTCCATCTGTATTCTGCCAAATCACTATTTCGTTCAAAGTCCATAAACCCAACTGCAGACAGTAAATCGGGAACGATGCCAATTGAAAGGAAGTAACCTCCAATAAAAGCGATAGTACTAACAATGATTACTTCGGAAGTAAGCATTTTTCTTAATCCATCTTGAGTTCCTCCAATTACTCGATGTATTGCTATTTCTCTTCTTCTTTGTTCTAGAGATAATTGTAATCCGTATATCAGCACGGAGAAAGATAAGACTACAATTGGTATGGCTAGAATATAATTAAAAATTCCAACAAGGCCTAAGAATATATTTAGAAATACAATGCTCCCTCTGATTAAGTCAGTATAGATCAGTTCAACTTCTCCATCAGCATATCCTCCCCATGAGTCTACGAGAGTTCCATTTATTTCTGCGCGAGATCCTAAATATTGTGAATCCATAATAAAATAGTCTATAGTTTCATTTTCGGAGTTTACGAAATTTTTCAAATTAGTGACGTTACTGGTAAAACATTGTGCTTTTATTTTTCCGTCCTTACAATCTTTTTCACTTTGTGAACCACTTAAAACACCTATTTTATTTTCAGTAGTCAGGTTTTCTCTTGTTAGAGGTTCAGTTCCATTAGCGGCATACAATACAGTTATTCTTTTTTCCGTAACTTCTTTATACAAATCATCCAAGTAATCTGCAGCAGCATCCGCAGTTTGTGAGGGTAATTTATCTCTGTCTAGAGCAAAGCCTAGATATCCATGGTCATAATCCATTAAAGTTCTTTTTTGGATATCACTTAGTAATTCTGCAGGTATAATTACAGGATCAAATAAGATGGTAGGATTTCCAGCACCTTTTTCTTGATAAATTGCTGCGACTGTAAGATTTGTAACAGTCATATTAAGTCTACAATATTTGTGACCATTATCTACAGGTCCATATTCAATATTCTTAACATCACACCCTGGCATCTCTTCAGAGAACAATTTTACATCAGTAACATATGAAAATGTTACTGAATCTATAGTGTCATTTACTTCAACGCCAGCTTGACTAGCTAACTTTGAGGGAAGAATCACAGCCCTCATTTCCGTTGCTTCACTTCCAGACTGAGGCCATTCTCCATACATTATATCTTTAGAATGCCTTTCTCCTAATTCCCCATTCCATATTCCATCTCCATAAAACCTTATTATTCTTTCGTCATTGATTGGAGGTCCAGATTCAAGAGCTTCAGGATAATCAAGACTGACGTTCGCCCAATTTCCAGCTCCTTCTATACTTTCAACATTAAGGGGTTGGGGTGTTACAAAACCTTGATCAAAGAAACCATCAATACGGATTCCTTGTCTTCCGAATACAAGTCCACAATCCTCAAATTCTTCTTTCTGTGTTAATTCATCACAAACGGATTGCCAAACTGCAGAATCATTTGTTCTTCCTAATAAATTATCTCCCGGGTCTTGGCGGAAATCTATTTTTCCATCAAATAATAAATCATCAACACTATCTTTGAGTGCAGCCTTGGAAAGGCCACTTCCATAAGCGAAAACAGTAGTTATTACCAAGGTAGCCAAGAAAACGCCTGCGATTACAGCAATTGCTCTTTCTCTTCCTCTCCACGTTCTTCTGAGAACTATAGGAACGGAGGTTGGTAAATTTAGGAACCAATTTTTCAAATCTACAAGTTTATAGCTTAATTTATTTAGGCGAGTTTTTCTTACAAAACTAAAAAATAATAAATAAATTATTTCTAGTACACGGTTCATTCAGTTACCCCCCATGCTTCTTTGACGTTTGATGCAGCAGTAATGCCATCTCTCATTAGTAACATCCTATCAGCTTTTGTTGCAAGCATGGGATCATGCGTCACCATTAGTATAGAAATTGGATTTACAGGGTCGCTGCAAAGTTCTTTGAAGAGATTCAAAACATCTTCTCCACTTTTCACATCTAGATTTCCTGTCGGTTCATCAGCAAGTAAAAGAGGTCTCGAACCTGAGATGGCTCTTGCTACAGCAACTCTTTGCTGTTGCCCTCCAGATAATTGACCAGCTGGAAAATCTATACGGTCCTCTAATCCTACTTTGACTAGTGCCTCTATTGCCTTTTCATCAGCTTCTTCTTTTTTCATTCCTTTAATTTCAAGTGCTAATGCGACATTATCCTGGGCAGTTAGTTGTTCGAGTAAGTGAAAGTCTTGAAAAATCCATCCAACACCGTTTCTTCTTACATCAACAACACCACTAGGTTTCTTTTTGCCATAAGTATACTCCGAGCCAGAAGATTTCAGTTTGATTTTTCCTGAATCTGCTCGTAACAAGCCTCCTATTATGTTCAATAATGTAGATTTTCCACAACCAGAAGGTCCCATTAGAGCGACTAATTCGCCTTTCCTAAGTGACAGATTCACACCTTTCAAAACTTCTATTCTTGTGTTGAAAGTTTTTGATCCAAATCCCCGTTCCAGTTCTTGAACTTCAAGCAATGCCATATTATTTCATCGGTTCGTATTGGTCTATATAAGTTTTCTTAACTTAGTTCCTAAATTTTTTTACAATTATGGCTTTATCCATTCGAGACTTATCCATCTTTTTTTGTAGGCGAGAACTATAGTTTTATTGACGCCATGACCTACTCTTACCATTCTTGTGATATCTAACCATGTAATTCCATCTTTTACAATGTGTATTAGCCAAGGGGCATGTGTTGATTCATGGTTGTAAACTCTGTAATGGGTACCAAATTTTAATCCTGAATTGATTTGGTATCCTTTGTCAATTAGCTCTTTTACTTCCGGATCTTTTATTATTATTTTTCCATCTTCCTTGAGTTTGGTATTAGGCCATTCAACTATTTTTGTAACATAATAAACTACATCTTCTTCAATGTCTATTATTGCTATTTGTATTCGTCTTTCTAATCCTCTATCTAATTCATCAAAAATATCCTTAAAATCAATCTCATTTTTAAAATTTTTGGCTAAAATTATTGCTGAGGATTGACCTTTTGTTGGTGTATTTCGATCATATAATCGAAGACCATACTCATCCACTTTGACCATTAATCCTCTTTCTTTTAAGTCTCTGTAAACAATGTGGGTTAAGTTTCCTTTTTTGAATTGACTAACTTCATCTTTAGTTAAGTTAATATCTTTCCTATAATTACAATATAGTGCTTCCTCTTTTCGCAATAATAGTTCACCTTTTGGTAAAGGAGTACCTGTTTTTCCCTTATTGTGTATTTGGGCTGCTAACTTTTGCTCTGTAATTATAATTCCATTTTCGTCGTTCTTATAACTCATCAGTTAACCTCTTTCATGATTTCGACCTTCCCGGCATCTCTCAATATTTTAGCATTGTAAATTGGAATTTCAGTAATGTCTTCGTTTTTGAGAGTATAATTATTTGCATCCATTCCAGTAAATGTAGGTAAAGTCTCTAGAACTTTTACTTTGATATATTCGTCGTTATCAATAACCTTTTCAGCTTCATTAATATTTGCTACAATAGCGTCAGATTTCGGAATTTCAGGTTTAGGAGTTTTAGGTTCTTGAATATCAGGCTTTGGAGTTTCAGCTTCCCGAATTTCGGTATTTTGGATTTCCGTTTCGATTTCTTCTTCATCGGCAGGTTCTATCTTTTTACTAAGAAGAGTATTCTTTCTATGCTGCTCTATTACTCCACACAGGGCGACTAGATATTCCATTTCGGTTTTATGTGCATTTTCAGTGTCAGGGCTCTGCCCGTTCACTTTCTCACGGGCTAAGTCTGTCAGTTTTCTTTCTCTATGTTTATGGAGTTCAAGTTTCATATCCATAAATTTTCTAATATCTGCGTTTGCTTTCTCAAATCGGTTGATATCATCTTTTGCCCCTTCTATGACTTGTCTAATCTGGCTTTCTAACTTCTTCATTCTGTTATAAAATGATAAAGGTAATTTGGTTAATCTTCCTTCTCTTCTTTCTTTAAAAGTTTGGACTCTTAGGTCTCTTAGAGTCATCAAATCGTCTACCATTATATTCGCATTAAAATGGTTGTTAAGAATGTTTCCCACAATCAAAAGCTTTTAACCAATAGTCTAAATGGATACCTAATGAAAAAGTGTCCAGTCTGTGCAGTAGAAGTCGAAGATAATGCGCCTTTTTGTAATATTTGTGGTGTAAACCTATCCGGAGCAAAGGATGTAGGGCCTTCTTCAGTTGAGACTCCAGTTTCAAAAGAATCAGGTACTCCAGCACCGACCTCAGCACCTCCAATAATTAAGAGAGGTAAAACTAGTTTCTATTTACCCGCCTTGCAATTTTTAGCAGCTGTAGCACTTCTCGGTTTAGTACTTTACTACACTACTGCAGATATTCCTGGACCTGACGCTGAATCACAACCAGCAGGTATGAATGGAACTTCTGAAAATTTGGATGCTTATGTTAGTGATGAAAATCCACTGAGATGTCCTGATTGGATTAATCGCGATGCCGTTAATGATCCTGATGGATGTCCCTTGGTTTTAACTTCGAGTTGGGATACTGATAATTTTAATATTAAAGCAAATCAATATCAAAGTGTTTTAGGTTTAATTGTATTTTTGGGTCTATGTATTTTTATTCAAGCTAGGCGCATAAATGATAGTAACATTATGGCTCCATTAATATTCTGCATATTAATTATGGTTATAATTTATGCATATATTGGAGGTGGGTATTCTAGTGTTAATGAAGATAAGTTAGATAGTCTTTCCGAATCATACCCTCAAGAGGCTTTAGGTTCAGTTTATAGCACTTTAGGGGCTACTGCTGCATTAGTTGTGATTGTTGTGTCATACATTGTTTTCCTTTATGCAGTTACTGGAAAAGATATTAGTGAAGCGCCTTTGAGCACGATTTATTCTTTTGTTGGAGCTGGCTCGTTAGTTTTTGCAGCTCTGCATCATAATTGGGTAAGAGGTCCATGGTTCAACTGTAGTGCTTTGTTTAGTGGAAGTAGTGATTTACAAATTTTTGATGCTTGTTATGCGGCAGGTGGTGAACCAACAAGAGCCTTAGTAAATTTACAACCTGTGGAAATGATAGTTTTACTTGCAGGTCTTCTTGCGTTATTATTCGGTATAGCTGCATACATTTTGCAAACTATTAGGCTAAAGGACATGGAAGAGGCTAAATATTTCCTAATGATTTTATTAGGTCTTGGTTTCCAATTCTTTGTCTTAGTCTGGAATTTAATACGTAACAGAGCGAATTTATACTTTGAACAAGGAGATATTATTCTCACTGTTTTATTTGTATCTATCGCATTCCTTGGGATTTATTTATTTTACCGTAAGAGAAAGTCTGAACAAAGTATGGAAGGTTTGGCTTACTTCGGTTTGTTTGCAGTAGGGATAGGTACTTTGTTTGCAACTATGATTGCACCTGCTTTACTTTCCCAAAAAGATATTTCGGCACCAGATGACACAATTGGTTGGGTTATGCTTGTAATTCCACTATTGGTAGCTGGAGGTGCAGTTTGGTATGGTATCAAATTTGGAACAGAGAAGTTCAGAGATCGCATGATGGAAATGCAGTTAAGCAGTCCAGCTTCAGATCCATTTGACTCTTCTTTTACCCCTGAAGAAGATGAAGTGACATCATCAGATGACAAATTACCTGCTTTACCTAAAGAAATAACTTTAGAGGATGCAATGGATCGTTTACTTTCAGAGTTCCCTGAGGCTACAATAGACATCAAGCCTACTGAAGATGCTAATTATGGAGTAGATTTTACTGATATTGAAAAAGAACTCAAAGAAGAGTTAGCTGAGACTCCAAAAATCCGTAAGGCTATGAAAGTAGACTACAGCGTCGACTACGAAGAATTATCAAAATATTACTCTACAACCGAAGATACTATCAATCAAACAGTTACACATTTAAAATCCGGCAGAAATATAATGCTTTATGGTGATCCAGGTACTGGTAAGACTGCTTTAGCTAATCTATTGCTGAGTCAACTTTGTGGAGTTAACGAGGCTAAAGATGGTAGTATGGTTCCAAATTATTCAATTGTGACTGCAAATGCGGAATGGTCTAATTTTGAAGTTATAGGTGGTATTTCTCCTGATGATTCTGGTGGTTATTACTTCAAGGAAGGATATGTTGCGGATGCCGCTCAGCAGTGTGAAAAGACTATGCAAAGTGTGGGTAAACCTCATTACCTTGTGATTGATGAGTTTAATCGAGCTAATATCGACGAAGCTTTTGGTAAATTATTTACTGTTTTTGAATACAGAGATAAACAAGCCTTATTGACTGCTAAAGAAACTGGAGGAGCTCCTTTCATGATGCCTCCAGAGTTTAGAATTATTGGAACGATGAATACTCAAGATAAGAATACCTTGTTTAACGTAGGACATGCTTTGATGCGTAGATTTGCTTTTGTTGAGATAGGATTGCCAGATAGAGATGATGAATACAGCCGTATGCCTATTTTTGTTTTCAATAAACTAAACAAATTAGGAATAGCACCAGAAAGGCCAGACACAGATGAAGACTGGTATGCTAAAGAGATGTTTGATTTTTATGATACTGATGGAATTATGTTCAAAGCTTTTAATAAATTCATGAATTTCTTGGAAGAGCAAGAATTACCACAGTCAAGAGATGATGAAATTGCAAGAGGTGTCCGAACTTATAGAAAGATAGGGCCAGCTGTAATTATTGATTCAATGTTAACCGTCTTTAACTCCATAGGTCAATACGATTTAGATCGTGCACTTGGAGATGTAATTAAATCTAACATAATGCCTGCCTTAGAAGGTTTAGAACGTAATGAGTTGAAGTGTTTAATGCTTAAGTCTCAAGAAGTTTTGGGTCCAACCCACAGTATTACAGTAACCTTAGAAAAAATGGTAGATTCACCAGGTCTAAGCGTATTCGGTTGATATGAGTTTACCAGATGCAACAATAGAACTCAGATTGCCTGAAGGACACTCAGATAACTTAACAGAAGGTGAGACAGTAATGCTTAATGTAAATGCATTTAGAGCTTTAGAAGACATTCATATTCGAATGGGCACTGCCAAGGTAGATGTTTTGCCTCCAGTTAGATCCAATACAACGCATTCGATGCAATTTGTAGTTCCAGATTATATTGGTACAAATACAGTTAGTTTGCATAATAAGTCGGGGAGCCCTATTTCGAATAAGTTAGAGGTAGTCATAGCGCCTCGAATGTTAGATTATGAAAATTTTAAAAAGCTTAGAGACGAGCACATTCCAGATTTAGTTAAAAATTCAGGGGCTGATGATCCTCCTGAAGGTATGTATCCTGGTGGAACTTCTTCAATTGAAGAAGAAAAAATCTTATTGAATATTGAGAAGTTGCTAGAATTTTCAAGTAACCTGTTGAGAGTTACTAATGATATCAAGAAAGGTGCTTATACCTACAAAGTAGAGGTTCAGCGTAAAACGATGAAGTCTCAGATAAGGGGTGCTGTAAGGTGGCAAAAAACGGCATTGGCTCGTGCTCAAAAGGGGACTGAGTATGCGACAGCCCATGTTACAGATATACGTAAGCGAAAGTGGAGCACACCTACAAATATTTTACTAGTCAAATTCCATATGGAAGTATTTATTGAAGCTATATTTTTTAGAGATGAGATGGATCGTCGTGAGCGTGAAAAGAAAGCTTGGGCTACCATATATGGTAAAGAATACCAACCTCTTGATGACAAAACAAAAGAGCAATTAGACAAATTAGATTTAGCCTGTAAATTCCATAAAGGAGTTCTTGGCGATGGTAAATTAGCTGAGTTAATCCCTAAAGCTAAGGACACTAGGAAGGAAGAGCGGTTAATTAATCGTGAAGCCATTATTGAAGCTAAAACTTGGAGCAGGAATAGAGCTTATAGAGAATTACCAGAACTTTGGAGAGAATTTTTAGATGAATATCAATCCTATTATGAAGAAACTGTATTAGTCGAAACTCAGAAAATGACTGATATTTATGCATTATGGATTCTTTGTGAGATGGCTTCAGGTCTAAAGTTAAGTGCACATGCAAAGTCTTTGAGAGAGTTCCGTTCAAAGAATAAAGATATTGTGCTTAAATATGATGCACCAGAACAGGTTAGGCAAGGTTGGAGTAATTCAATTATGGGGTCTTTGTTTGGAGATTCAGAGGCCAAATCAAATCCAATACAAGGTTCAGGGCAACCTGAAATCTTTATGAATTATAGGGGAGTTAATTTTTATTTTGAAGCTAAATATAATTTACGGGAGACTCCTAGGCAGGAAGACGTCTACAAGGTTTTAGCTTATATGAATAATTATGATGTTTCTTGTGGAGGTATCGTATATCCTGGTCCGCAGCTGAAAATTACTGTTGATAAAAAGAATAAACAAGTAATGGCATGGATTCCATTTACTTGGACTGAGAAGGCGTTTGAAGTGGCTCCTAACTACTTTGCCTTTGTATCAGACCGTATGGCAGCCATTCACTCTAGAATCGATGACGATGAAGAAGAACTATCTAACTTTGTGGGTGAGGTGGAGAGAACTGCATTTGATTTCTACGAAGCCATAGCCACACCAGGGGCAGTTGCTCCAGAAATGCCCGAGTTTCTGTATAATGAAGAAGTTGAATTAGATTTAGATGAATTGATAGATACTGAAGAAGACACAATAGTGGAAGATGAAGAAATGTCTACTGAGGAAACCTTGGATGCTCTCGGTGAAGAGGGTAGTTCAGATAAACGGAAACAGCTAATCTCAGATATAGAAGAAGGTGAAGTTCCTGTAGGTCAAGGTGGCGATGGCGATTATGCAATTTCTAAACCAGTTTCTGAGAGTGAAGTTTCAAGTAATGAGGATGTAGAAGACCTATCTCCTGTTGTAGAAGAAGTTGAAGATTTTACTCCAGTTGTAGAAGAAGTTGAAGATTTTAGTTCTAGTGTGGAAGAAGTGGAGGAATTTTCTCAAGTAACTGATTCAATTCCCGATAGGAAGGTATCTGTTTCAATAGAACAACTCAGAAAGAAAATGAGTGAAGAAAGTGATGACTAATAATTATCATGATAATTAGTTAAATAGCACTATCAAATGAAGATTTATGATTAAGGTAGGCATCAATGGTTATGGAACTATTGGGAAGCGAGTGGCCGAGGCAGTACAACTCCAAGATGACATGGAGATTGTTGGCGTTGTAAAAACAAAACCAACTTATGAAATTCAAGGAGCATTGGATGCTGGTCTTCCAGTTTTTGCTTCTACAAAATCGAAAATAGCTTTTTTCGAAGAAAAGGGAGTTTCAATCTCAGGAGTTACTGAAGATTTAGTGGATATTGCAGATATTATTATTGATTGTACTCCAGGTAAATTAGGAGTGAATAATATGGAGATGTACAAAAAGAGTGGAACTAAAGCTATATGGCAGGGTGGTGAAAAACATGCACCTATTGGTGTTAGTTTTAATGCTCTAACAAACTATTCGTCTTCTATAAATCAAGACTATGTTAGAGTAGTCTCTTGTAATACGACTGGCCTTTCTAGAACACTATACCCTATTTTAAGCAAATATAGTATTGATAATGTACAAGCTGTAATGGTTCGACGCAGCGGTGACCCCAAAGATAGTGATAGAGGACCTATAAATTCAATTGAGCCAGTTCTAACAGTTCCTAGCCATCACGGCCCTGATGTTCAAACAGTTATAGCTGATTTGAATATACAAACTATGGCTGTTAAAGTACCAACAACGATCATGCATGTTCACTGTATTATAGCTGAATTAGATAGAGAACCTGATATTGAAGAAATTATTTCTCTTTGGGATGCTACACCTAGAGTTAATTTATTAGAAGGTTTTTTGAATAACAAAGATTCAAAAATCCGTAATCTTCCAGGTACTGCTGAGATAATGGAGTTGGCCAGAGATTCATCTTACACACGAGGAGATTTGAACCAAATTGCAGTTTGGAAAGATGGAATACACGGGTTAGACAATAAATTGTATTATTACCAAGCGATACATCAGGAATCTGATGTCATTCCTGAAAATATTGATGCAATAAGGGCTATGTTTAATTTAGAAAGTGATAATCTAAAATCTATTGATAAGACTAACAAGGCCTTAGGTATCAATTAGTTATTTGTTTAACTTTACTGACTGCTAGGGAGTTATATGTTGCATCTATGTTATTGTCTAAGGCAATTCTAACAAATTCTCCGTTTATTGCTTCAATTTCGGTTTCTTGTTGATTTTCCACATCTTGTAGCATACTACATTTATTACTAGACGTCTTATCTAAGATTGTAACAATTTCTTTCCAAGGATTCAGTGGTAGATTTATACCTACATGTTGGGCAATCGCCGTACTTTCGGTACAAATTTTCTCTACATCTCTAATTAAATCTTTTTTTCTGAGATCTCCATTTGTTACCTTGTTAATTGTGGCTATTGGATTTATGGCACTGTTGATAATCGCTTTTAACCAAATATAGTCTTGTATGTTTTCTACTGAATCACACTCAATTCCATTAGTATTTAAGGAGTCAGATATATTCTTAATTTTCAATCCATTATGCCCCTCTATTTGCCCGATGAAGGTGAATCCCTCTCCATTACGATGTGAAATTCCAGCTTCAATTTTCGAGCTTCCTGCACCAGTTACCAAGTATGAAATATGGTTTGGATTTATTTCTTTTTTTAATCTGTTAAGCGTTTGTAATCCATTTTGACAACACAATATTGGAGTATCGATTCTTTTTAGTTCGTTGAGCAAGTTTTTGACACTATAGCTTTTTACTGCTAAAATTACTAAATCGGTTTTACTAAGTTTAGTAGTTATTATTATTTCTTTATCAATGATTTTACCAGATAGTTCTTTAATACTAATTTTACCTTTTTTTACTAGATGATTATGTTCTTTCTTTACCAGTAATGTGATTGCATTGTTATTAGCCAATGAATAGGCTAATGAAACTCCAATAGCACCAGGACCGATTATAGTTATGTTCATTAGTCTCTAATGTATATGAGACTACGATTATTAATAATTTGAATTACTACTTCTAGTTTTGGTTTTTTCAAATCAACTTTAATATTTGGCCAATTGTCAAACACAGCTCCAGCAACGTTTCTTGCAAGACCAGTAGAAGTATATTTGTGGTCGCCTTTTCTTGTAACTTTAATCGCGAAACTTTTGGTTTCCTTTATTCTTTTAATTAGTATATTAATAGTAGAGTAGATATCTTTTTCTTCGGAAGTAGTCATACTCGCAGGAGGATAGTTTCTATCTTTAGGAAGTGGACTCTGGGTTTCGAGGAAGATTTTTTTACCGAAAGTATTGTATTTCGATATTATTTCTTTTTCACATAAACCAATGATTATTTTGTCACCGATTTTTCTTAAACTTTGATTTGAATCAGTTTCTATAACAAAACCATACATTAGAGTGCGTCCAAAACATTGTTAATTATTTCTTCAGAATGTCCTATGTAATTTTCAGGCTGCAAAGTTTTGGCTATTGTTTTTCCGTCCAAATATTCTTTTACTACTGAATTATTGCTAATAGCTTCATTAAATGTTATCTTATTAGTTTCAGCTTCCATAGAAATCTGGCGTACAAGTTCATGTGCTTCTTGTCTTCCTAAATCAGTTTTGCCAAGAGCAATAACAAAGGCTTCAGCCATAGGAAGACCACCTGCATTTGATATGTTTTCTGCCATTTTCTCTTTATTGACATAAAGGTTTGAAAATACGTCATCAGATTTAATGATAATATATTCTAATAAAATATAAAATTGTGGTAAAATTATTCTTTCACTACTTGAATTGGCTAAATCTCTTTCATGCCATTGTAAATTGTTTTCATACGAGGTATAAAGCATGGATCTAACTATTCTGGACAATCCACCTATGTTCTCAGAAGTAATTGGATTTTTCTTTTGAGCCATCGTTGAAGAACCTACTTGTTTTTCTTTGTTGAATGCTTCAGCTACTTCATTAATATCACTTCTTTGCAAATTACGTACTTCTAGAGTGAACTTTTCTAGACTTGTTGCGAGGTTCGAACCCCAAGCAATAACTTCAGCTATTCTGTCCCTTCCTAATATTTGAGTAGTCGCTAATGGTTCATTTAATCCCAATTTTTTGCATATTGCCGATTGTACATCTATTGTATTTGGAGCCATGGCTGCACCCGATCCAACAGCTCCAAGAAATTTACCAGTCAAAATACGAGGTTTAATTTCTTCTAATCTTTCACGATGTCTACAAAGTTCGGCTAGGAATACTGCAATTTTTAGACCAAATGTTATTGGTGTGGCCCATTGCCCATGAGTTCTCCCCAACATCACCGTTTTTTTGTGGGACTTAGCCAGTTTTGCCATTGACTTAATCAAGGAGTTAATGGCTTTCTCTAGTAGTTCTATTGCTGCCTTATGCTGTAAGGCTCTACCAGTATCAACAATGTCGTAGCTAGTAGCTCCGAAGTGGATCCACTTACCGGAATCTCCAGATTGCTCTTCTAAGGCTTTAACGACAGCCATTACATCATGATTGATTTCAGATTCAATTTCTTCAACTCGTTCTCTTTTGACTAATTTAACACCATTTCGGATGCTTTCAGCACTACCTTTAGGGATTATTTTTTTAGATTCTTGAACTTCAGCTAAGGTAGCCTCAACTTCTAATAAATATTTTAAGTAAGAATTAGCTCTGAACACAGTCCTCATTTGTTCCGTGCCGTATCTATAGTCGAGTACACTTACCGGGTCCATAGTTTCGCAAAAAGTACTCCATATAAACACTGTGTTTCATTTCACCAAATTTTTATTGGCATTCTTTTATATAACAAAACAATACGGTAGTATCGATGAAAAGCCTAACAACGGGTATTGCCACTATTTTGGGAGCAGTTTTGGTTATGCTCTTATTTACAAGCGAAGCTGAAGCCATCGATGCAGATTTAGTTCCTGTAAATTTTACTTTTTCCCCAGAATATCCAATTCAGGGAGAAGCTATTGATATCTATTTTGAGGTAATTAACACGGGTATAGAACCAGCAAGTAATGTTGAGATTGTAGTGTGGAATAGTACATCAGAGTGTGACGTTGATGATGGTTGCCTACCTATATTTGAATCAACGGAATCAACAATAGCTCAAGATAAATCGGCAATTATTGATTTCAGTTGTGGTGTGGACATGTGCGGAGGAACTGGTGATAGAGTCATTACTATTGGTGTAGATTATAACAGCGATATTGAAGAGACAAATGAATCTAATAACAGAATTGTCTATGAGTTTACTATTTATGAGCAGCCTTTGGCAAATCTTAGAGGATTACCAGTTGATGTTAATGTTATGATAACTCCTGAAAGTCCAGCTGAACAAGATTCTGTAGACATATTGGTACTTTTTGAGAATGATGGCCGCATAGATTGTAGTAATTATTACATTAAATTTAGTCAAACATTCGAGGGGACTACCACAACTATAGAAGATACGCAAATAAGATCAATTTTATCACCAGGTGAATCTGGCCAGTTTAATATTACGTGGAATCCTTCAGAAGTAGGAGACTATACTATTACAATAGCTCTAGATTCTGGTGAAAGTGTTGACGAGTTTAAAGAGGATGATAATGTTTTGATAACTACAGTTACAGTCAGGGCACATAATCCCGAACTGACTCTAGACATTTCTCGTAATATCACAATTACGCCTAATGATAGCTGGCTCGAATCAATATTTGATCAGCACTCGGTCAATCTCGAAGTACACATATTAAATGAAGATTATATGAAAAGCGCCGAAGATGTAAGAGTTGGATTTTATGACATTCCAGAAGAGGGCGAAGAAACATTTATTGGCTATGCGTTTATTTCTTCGATTGTTAATGCAACTAGAGTAGGTGAAGAAATAGTACCTGGTACTAATCCAGCACTAATTACGTGGGATTCATCAAGTGGTACTAATATATTAGGCAACCATACAATTGTTGTTAGAATTGACCCCTTAGACGAGATTAGCGAATGGAATGAGAGGGATAATAATTTTACTTTTGAAGTCAAGGTTTTAGAATCAAAACCAGATTTGACAATATTTGATGTTTTAGTTGTTGGACAAGCAGTGAGAGGAATGCCTTCAGATATAGTTTTTACAGTATATAATAAAGGTTCTAAAGATGTTTCCGACGCTAAAATTGATTTCCGAATTGATGGAGATTTAATAGAATCATGGGATGTTTCACTAGTAGAGGGTGAGTTCTACAATGTCACAGCTTCATATGTTTGGGACCAGCAACAACCAAGTGTTTCAGGGCATGCGGATCCTTCAAAAGTTATTGGCGAGTTAGATGAAAGTAATAATGTCAATTCAATTCTTATTAATGTTGCCGCACCTGAATATGATTTAACGCTTGTTACAGTAGATTCAGAAGAAGTTATTTTCAAAGGTGACCAAGTTTCAATGATTGTTCAAGTGAGAAATAACCTTGCTGTAATTCCTAATTTTAGGTTGGCAGTATACCTAGACAATTCAACCTCTCCTGAGATCCAAACTTACGATTTTGAAGGAAATGCAATTTATTATGTTTCCCAAGAAAAGTTAGGTTATGAAGAGACAAGATTTGTTACAGTTTATTGGAAGTCAACTAATCTGATAGGTAATCGCAATATTACTATTGAGGCTGAGATTACTAATAGTGATTTTGAAGATCAGAATCTGACTGATAATCAATTAAATACCAGTATTTTTGTTAAGGCAAAGAATTATCAGCTTTCCGTTGAGATGGCTAAAATTCCCGATCAAATTTATTTGAATCAAACACTTGAAATTTCAGTAAGTTCTTTAAATTTTGGACCAGAAATATGTTGTGAGTGTCCAGTTGGTACCGATTTTGATAATTCATCCGAATGTATTGGCGCTGAAATCTCGCTTTACATAAATGAAGAATTATTTCAAATTTATCAAACAAACCCTCTCGGCCGTGTGAATGGGGAAGAAGTACATACATTCACTTGGACTCCTGCAGAACCAGGCAATTACTATATTGAAGCTAGAATAGATCCTGATAATATTATTGATGAATACAACGAGCTGGATAACAGAGCTTATGCGGAAGTGAATGTAACAGTTCAGGAATTTGTAGTAATAGAACCAGAGGTTATAGAGGACGACAGTTCTTTGATAAATGAACCTTTAGTTTGGGTGCCATTAGTTCTTCTTTCAGTTGTTGGTTTAGGAATTTTTGGTTATAGTCGTTTAGGAGATGGTGGAGATTATTTAGACTATTATGAAGACGATGATATTTCAGCTAATGTTCCTACTAAACAATCTGGTTTTAGATATGATCCAGTAACTGGAAATACTTATGATTCACAAACTGGTGAAATAATACAACAGGGTGGAAAGAAGAAGGATTAGTTAGGCTATGATATGGTATATTTTACGTATTTACTTATGGAATTTCGTTCCTAGTTGAATTGTCTATAACATTTTAAAATATTGACAAACACTTTTTCAGATAAGAGGAAAAGGAAAATCAGTAAACGTCTCTAAGATATCTGTGCTCTTCTTTCATTAATGTTTGATTAATATATATTTCAGCATCTTCTTGGTTCATTTTACCATGTTTGTGAGCGATTTCAATTAGTGCTTTATGAACATCTTTAGCCATGTATTGTTTGTCGCCACAGACATAGAAATACGCGCCATTTTTTAGCCACTTCCATATTTCTTTTCCATTACTGAGTAATCTGTGTTGAACATATATTTTATTCTCTTGATCTCTTGAAAATGCAGTGGTTAATTTTTGTAAGTTACCTTCTTTCATATATTCAGTCCATTCATCTTTATAGAAGAAGGTCGATTCTTCATGAACCTCTCCGAAGAATAACCAGTTCTTACCGGATGCATGAGTTTCTTTTCTATGTTCTATAAATGCTCGGAAAGGGGCAATTCCAGTCCCAGGTCCAACCATGATAATATTTTTTGTTCCATCTTCAGGTATGATAAAATCTCTTGTCTGCGAAATGTAAACTGGTATTTTTGTTTTATTTATTTCTACTCTGTTTGCAAGGTCTCCAGTAGCAAGACCAAATCGTTCCCTTTCAAAATTGTTATATTTGACAATTGCGACAGTAAGATGTACTTCTCCAGGATGGGCCTTTGGTGAGGAACTAATAGAATACAAGCGAGGCGAAATAGGAGGTAATGTATCTATCAATTCTTGGGGAGTAAAATTGACCTTATATTCACTTAGTATGTCTATGCAATCTCTAGTAAAAAGATATTTTTCTGTTTTGTCTTTATCTTCTAATATTTCTTCTAATTCTTTTTTAACTTTCTTTTTATCAATTTTTTCGCAGACAACAGTTAAGAATTTTTTACTTGCTCTATGGATTACAAATCGATTTAGTAAAGCATGCTCAATAGTTACTTCCCCAGTTTCTTTAGTATTTACTAAGTCACTACGTTTTGCCTTTATTTTACGTATTGTTTGTTTTACTAGTTCAATATTATTAATAGGATAAAAGCCGAGTGAATCGCCCGGTTTGTATCTTATTCCGCTACCTCGGAGAGATATTTCATAATGATTAGTTTCTTTTCCAGAACCTTCAGAGATACTGTAACAATTAGTTACAGTTGCCATGAATGGATTTTTTCTGTCGTAGGCTATACTATCAACTCACTATGTTTTTCTTGGTGGATGAGGTGTTCTGCTCTGCTTATTACGTGATAAGTGTTTGCGGCGGCTTGGTCTCAATTTTTCAGCACCTTTACCCTTATTGAATAAACCACGGGATTTTTTCCCAGCAGATGTAAGTCCTCTGTGCGCTCTACCTTTATGAGCTCTGTTACAAATCCAATTAATTTTTGAATCTGCAATAATGGAAGGATGATTAGGATCTACCATGATAACTTCGTACCATTTGTATCTACCATCGTCAGCCACCCAATATGAATTTAAAATTTCTAGGTTGGGATATTTTTTACAAGTTCTTTCTTCAGCAATCATTTGAAGATTTTTGCTCATGGTAATTTTTGCAATACCCATTCTTTTAGCTCGTCTACCTGAAGTAATTGCATGTTTTCGCATACCTCCTCTTCTGATACGAGTTCGAGCCATTACGTATCCTTGCTTTGCTCTGAAACCTAAAGCTCTAGCTCTGTCAATTCTTGTTGGTCTTTCAATTTTAACAGTAGCGTCTTGTTTTCTGTATTGAACTAATCTTTCTTTCTGAAGCAATTTCATATCTCCAGATGGACGCTTCCATTGATCTCGTACGTAGTTGTATAATGATTTACTCATCGCGATTCCTCACTTCTAGGGTTCAGCTTTCGCCACATTCCCGTTATCCTGTCGACAGGCCCTACCTTATAAAGCTTGATACAATGTCTAATTTGTTTGAGTGGCCCGGAAAAAGTATCATTTGATGAACCAGTAATTACGAAGGGATTTTTAGGTAGAAGTCGGGTAATGCCTCCAACGAAAAAACCACATTTTTCAGATTCTCAGGTTAAAGAGAATTATAATGCAGTTAGAGTCCATTTAATAGTTAATCCTTTTTCAGGTAAAAAAAAAGGTTTGGAAGTAGCTAAAGAAGTCGAGGCAAACTTGATTGAATCTAAGATAGAAGTTGAATCTCATATTACTAATGGACCAAATCACGCAATACAAATTGCAAAAAGTTTGAATTTAATTAAAGGTGACGTAGTTGCTTCAGTTGGAGGGGATGGTACTTTTTGTGAAGTTATAACTGGTTTTATGACTCGTGACGATAAAAGCTACGAAAGTTTTCCATTGGCTTTAATTCCGGCAGGTACGGGTAATAGCCAAGCAAATGATATGGAAATCTCAGATTACCTTGTAGGCATTGATAAAATTCTTAACGGTAATTTAAAAAAAATGGATATTGGTAGAACCACTTTTATGTTAGATGGCAAAGAAGAAATTAGATATTCTCACAATTTAGTTGGTTGGGGTCTTGGAGTGGATTCCAATATTCTGGCGGAAAAAATGAGATTTTTGGGGCCTTTAAGATATGATGTAGGTGCCTTAATGAGCATAATTAGAGGTAAGGTACGTAAAGCGAAGTGTTACATCGATGGACACTTAATAGATTCTTCATTTATATTATTGTTAATACAAAATACTTGTACCGGCGGTGATCGACTTTCTTTAGCGCCTTATGCTCAAGTGGATGATGGAAAAATGGATATAGGTGTAATATATCAGATTAGTCGTATGAAAGTTTTAACATTATTTAATCAACTAAAGGCCGGGGGATCACACATATGGAATCCAAACGTCGAGTTTTATCGTTTTTCTAATCTAAAAATTGAAACTGAAGAACCTACTGCCATAAATATTGATGGAGAGAATATTGGGACTACGCCTTTAGAAATAGAAGTTATTCCCTCAGCCTTAAATATTTTCAATTAAGGCATACTAATTTTTTAGGGCCTCCCTTAGGACTGTATGGAGGAAGAAAAGTCATTGGGCGAGCTCAAACAAAAATTAATGGAATGTGAAGCTGTCAAATTTGGTAAATTTACTTTAACCTCAGGCAAAGAATCTAGCTTTTATGTCGATATGAAATTAGCTTCAACTAATCCCGAAATTTTGAAACTCATAGCAAAGGAATTTGCCAGACATTTACCAAAAGACATTGACTTTATTGCAGGCATGGAATTAGGAGCAGTACCATTGGCTGTAGCTTTGTCATTGGAGACTGGCATTCCTTATTCAATGATTAGGAAATCTGAAAGAAAGCATGGAACTGGATCTCGAATTGAAGGCATCAGTAATGGTAAGGCAGTTTTAGTGGATGATGTAGCTACAACTGGTGGCTCAAATATAGAATCTGTAAAGGCCTTAGTCGATGAGGGGGTGGATGTATCTATGGTAATGGTTGTCGTAGATAGAGAAGAGGGCGCCCATGAGAAAATAGCACCTTTTGGCATAGATTATAAGGCATTAATTAGAATATCAGATTTGGTGAATTAATGAATTTTTTGATTATAGGTAGTGGAGCTCGAGAACATATTATGGCTGAAAAACTTGTTGAGGCTGGAGCTACTGTTTTTTCGATTATAACTAATTCAAATCCAGGCCTAATTCAGTTATCAAAGGATTGTCTCTTAGTTGATGGCTATAATTCTCAAAAAAGCCTCAACAAAATTATAGACTACGGTACAACGCATTCTATTGATTGTGTAGTAATAGGCCCCGAAGATCCATTAGCTAATGGTCTATCTGATAAATTTTGGAAGAAGGGGATTGCAGTTGTTGGGCCAACGAAAGAATTAGCACAAATAGAAACCAGCAAAGGATTTACCAGAGATTTACTAAATAAATATGGCATAGATTCATCGCCCAAGTTTAAAAGATTTAATAGTATGGATGGGGCTAGTGCCTTTATTGATGTATTATCTGATGACTACGTAATTAAATTTGATGGTTTGATGGGTGGAAAGGGTGTTAAAGTTTCTGGAGAACATCTAAGAAATAAAAGTGAAGGTTTAGATTATTGTCGACATCTCATATCGAATTCAGGTAATTATGTTATTGAAGAAAAGTTGTATGGAGAAGAATTTTCTTTAATGAGTTTTAGTGACGGGACTAATTTAGCACATATGCCTGCCGTTCAAGATCATAAGAGAGCATACGAAGACGACGTGGGGCCAAATACTGGAGGGATGGGTAGTTATTCAGATTCTAATCATTCGCTACCTTTTTTGAAAAACAATGAAATTGCAGAGGCAAAAAACATTAATGAACAGGTCGTTTCTGCTTTATTAGAGCATACAGGACACGCATACAAAGGAATACTTTACGGAGGATTTATGGCTACAAGGGATGGTGTTAAATTAATAGAATATAATGCAAGATTCGGAGATCCTGAAGCAATGAATTTATTAAGTTTATTAGATACTGATTTTGCATCAGTATGCAGTGATATTGTTAATGGGAATTTAGGTTCAGTTAATTTCCGCAAAGAAGCTTCCGTATGTAAATACATAGTTCCAGAAGGTTATGGGAGCAATCCAAGCCCTGATGCAAGTTTGGTAGTTGATAAGGGGCATGAAGAATTTTCAAATTTTTATTATGCAGCAGTAAATTTGGATAAAGGCGGTAATATTTCCACAACTAGCTCAAGAGCTGGAGCTATGGTTTCGACTTCTTTAACTATCTCTTCGGCCGAAGAAAAATGTGAGGAAGGTCTGGAATATGTATCAGGTAATAATTTATTTGTGAGGCATGATATCGCTAAACCACACTTGATTAAAAAACGTATAAAAAATATGGAGAATACAAGATGAGTTTGTTAGTGCCATTGTTTTTACTTGTGTTTGGTTTTATTTTATTAACCAAAGGAGCTGATTATTTCATAGATAATGCTGCAATTCTTGCCGAAGAAAAGGGCATTCCTCCCCATGTAGTAGGCGTTACAATTGTTGCCTTTGGTACTAGTTTACCTGAATTATTAGTATCAATTATCTCTTCTTTACAAGGTTATAATGATTTAGCGTTAGGGAATATTGTAGGTTCTAACATTTCTAATATTGGTTTAGTTTTAGGAACGTCTTGCTTTATTTTTTTCTATCTTTTGAATACGGAAATCAAACCTGAGGAAGACGCGAATAGTGACAGCTATGTTATGCTCTTTGCAGTTATTTTACTTTATTACTTTTCAAGAGACAAGATAATTTCCGATAGTGAAGGCATCGTTTTTTTCAGTCTATATGTCATTTATATGTATTGGCTCTACATTCGCTCAGTTAACTCTGATACAGATCCTGTAGAGCAGGATAATGTATCTTATGCTTTTCTTATTGGAGGTTTAGTGGCCTTGCTTATTGGTGCACAAATTACTGTGGACTCGGCAGTAGAGATAGCAACTTATTTCGGAATTTCTGAAGTGGTAATTGGCCTTAGCATACTTGCTATAGGTACTAGCCTACCTGAACTTGCCGGAACTGTGTCTGCAGCTAAAAAAGGCCATAAGGAGATAGCAGTAGGAAATATCATTGGTTCAAACATTGCAAATATTTTTATGGTGATGGGGATTCTTGCTATTATTCGACCAATTGATGTTGATGAGATGATATTAACAACAACAATGCCTTTACTAATGCTGATTACTGTAGCTACATTTGGCATGATTAGAGTCCCAATGAACCGATTATCTGGATTAATATTCTTTAGTTTCTTTGCATTGTTTCTATACCAACTTGCCTTATGAGAAAATTGATAGAGTTTCAAATATTAGATCAAAACGCTGAGAAACAGAACTTTGATTTATCAATTCTGATGAACAATGCAGGCACTAATGTTGCAAATCACATAATTGATAATTATAATAATACTAAGATAGTTACAATTGTTTGTGGTAATGGAAATAACGGTGGGGACGGATATGTTGTTGCAAATATTTTAATTGAAAAAGGATTTCAAGTAAATGTATTAAATTCAGGATTGCCTAAGTCAAGTGCTGCTAATAGAGCACTTTCTAATTTACAATGCGATATCATTCCTTTAGATGATTTGGGAAAATTTAAGGATAGCTCCGATATTCTTCTTGACTGTCTTCTAGGCTCTGGAATCAAGGGTGAAATCCGGTCGCCTTTGGATGAATACATTAGTTTAATGAATGCTTTTTCTCTAATAATCTCAGTTGACGTGCCTTCTGGATTTGGAACAAAACATAGTATTATTCCCGACAAAACCCTTACGTTCCATGATTTTAAGACTAACATGAATAGTAAGAATAGTGGAGAAATAATACTCCTAGATATTAATTTTCCGGCTGAAATTGATTCTATGACAGGCCCTGGAGAGCTGCTTCTTTATCCTGTTTGGAATACTAGTAATCGTAAGGGTGAGAATGGCAAAGTAGCAATAGTAGGTGGTGGACCTTTCTCAGGAGCTCCTTCGTTGGCTGCCCTAGGTTCTTATCGTTCAGGTTCCGATTTAGTTCATGTTTTTGTTCCTGAAAACTCCTATGAAGCAGTTTCAAAGTTTATACCTGAATTGATAGTCCACAAGTTAAATGGCGAACAAATTAATCCACATAACATTGAAGATTTATTCAATTATGATTTTGACAGTGTTGTCATTGGACCTGGAATGGGTAAAGATTCAAAATCATTTGAAGCCGTTCAGATACTAATAGATAATTATGACAATGTAGTAATTGATGCTGATGCTATTAACTTATATAATTTTTCTTCAAAAAATATAGTATTAACTCCACACAAGGGAGAGATTGAAAGGTTAGAAATTCGTCCTACTGAAGATGCTATGAATCAATTTGCCTTAGATAATAATATTACTTTAGTCTTAAAAGGTGAAACGGACTTTATTACTAATGGCGAATATTTTAAGTATAATAAAACAGGACACCCAAGAATGGCAGTTGGTGGGACTGGAGATGTTCTTGCTGGATTTGTAGGAACTTTATTAGCAAAAGGTTTGTCAGGGTATGAGGCTGGACGTTTGGCCTGCTACAGTTTAGGCTTAGCTGGTGAGAAGTCATATGATGAAATAGGATCAGGTTTTCTTCCAACAGATTTAGCAGTATCACTGTCCAAAGTATTAAAAAAAAGCTAGTTTCTTCTTTTTATTGTAATCAAAGATATTAAAAGTATGATTGTCACTAAGCTTGGATACGGAAGTGCTTGTTTATCTTCAACAGTTTGTATGATTTCTTGTTGAGATAGCACCACTATATTTTGCTCATAAGAGTACAGCTTTCCATGGCCAGTATCAACTTCTATACTATAAACATAATTCCCTTCATTTTCAAAATATAAATCTGCGTAATAGTAATTTCCTTCTTCGTACATCAGTATTTTCTGTCCTTCCGCTAGAACTCCCTCATTATTTTCTGCAATAATAACAGAAACTGACTCTGGATTTGGATAATCAATAATGGCACTAACCTTAATTTGGTCTTTTGAGTCAATGATTGGCGGTGCCAAAGAGTGGATTAGATCTTTATTTTTTACATCAATATTTCTGTACAGAGTACTCATTCCGCCCCATTTGTCAATACATTCAATTTGCATTAGACATTCGCCATCTTCGTATTTTGTTGAATCCCACCAGAATTGGACATTGTTTTGACCACTTTCGAGTTCTATCCAAGGTCCACTATCAATCCTGTATCTTAGTGTATCTAGTGAGCTATAATCATTAACACTTAGGTCAAATTCAGCATTAGCCGTTACATCGTCCGTATTTGAATTCAGTAATATGAAAGGAGGTGTACTGTCTGTTTCAAACAGCAGACCAGTTATTGTAACATATTCTTGGTTGTCTTCAGCTCGAATATCAATCCAGTGCCATCCATCCATTGTAGGCATCCAAGTACCTTCGTAGAGGTCATTACCACCTGATGTGAGTTCTTTCCATGTTCCATTATCTATTCTGAATTCTACAGCAAGGATTCCTTCAGGGTCTGAAGCTACAGCTTCAATATTTATTCTTGAACTGTAAAATTCTTCTTTGGGCTTAGTTATTTCCAGATAAGGATATGTGACATCTTCTTCATTGAAAACTGTAATATTAATATTCTTTTTTATTACATTATTGCTTTTATCACTTGATCTAAATGTGATTAGGTGGTCCCCATTTCCTGCACCAGCTTCTTGAGTATTCCAGCTTGCAATATATCCATCATTATCTCGTGAATACATTTTACGCCAGCTTCCCTGATTGACATTAAATTCGACATCATCTATGCTATTATCATCAACCGTTTCTATGTCTAAGACTATAATACCTTCGACAATCTCACCCTCACTGGGAGATAATATTTCAAGAGTTGGAGGGTTTTCATCATTCAATATTTCTAAGTTAATAGTTTTAACAATACTTGATCCATCATCTATTACCTTAATGGATAATTCATGCTCTCCATTGACTAAATCTTCCGTATTTATTTCCAAATCAAAATTTCCGTTAAAAGGTTCTAATTGAGTATCTATCCATTCTCCCTGATTCCAACTGTAGTATACCTTTTGAATCTGAGATTTCTCACTAACTGCATTCCCTTGTAATTGGATATTTCCACTTAACAGTCCAGTCTGAGTTGATATTTCAAGTTCAGGAGGTATTGCAAAAGCGGTTTGTAAAACGTATTTATCAGATGATGCCGATTCATCGTTAAAAAAAGCTACAAATATATTGATATTATCATATTCGATATCAGAAAAGTCATTTCCATTCTTGTCTTCATGCTCTCCACCAATCCAAACAGTTGATAATTCCATTCTTTCATGCGGGTTAAGTTCTACGCTTTCTTCAAAAGCATAGTCTAGAAAACCAAAATGATATGGGTCCCCATCATAATTATTATACCTTGAAACTTTTTCGACAATATATGCCCTTACATATCCATTAAATGTAGGATCTCCAAAAGGCGCATCTTCATTCCATGTCATGCCTAAACTAACACCTAATTGGTCAGCTCCAAGATGTTCCATTTCAATTTCTAAAGATATGTCAGTATCTTCTCTCTGTGCACAATTATCTATTGCATTTTCATAATTAGCAGTGTCTGATTGTCCACCGGAAACCTTTTCGTCATTTCCATCAAATATTACAGTAGGATAACCAGTAACATCGGGATAGTCACCCATTCGGTCATCTGCCTTATCATTAACATCAGTAATCAATGCCACAAAGAAGAACTTATCATCATAATATGGTTCATCCGGTATATCATCATAAATTTTCATCAAATTCTCAGCGGCACTGGGACAATAGACGCACCATGTTGCTGTAAACTCTTCACCAAAAACGGCATGAGTAAAATCTTCAGCAGGGATTTCTGCAGTAGGTGTAAATGGGATTGCAGTTATGCACAAAAGTGTTGCTAAAATAACATAATTTAACTTATTCACAAGAATAGTTACGGTTTCTAATTAATAAGTCTATCCCTTTTTCATGTCTTCTATTACTTTAATAGGATTCGATGAACCGAATATGGCGCTACCTGCAACTAAAAGATTGGCTCCAGCCTCTGCCAAGAGTCTGGCATTTTCAGGACCAACACCACCATCTACTTCTATTATTTTATCGGGATATTTTTCTCGGTATATTCTAACTCTTTCGATTGAATTTTCATGAAAGGATTGACCACAATACCCAGGTTCTACGGACATCACTAAAATAAGGTCCACATTTTCAATATAGGGTTCAATAGCAGAAGAAGGTGTTGATGGATTTAGTGCAATACCTGCCTTAATATTGAGTTCTTTGATCAATTTAATAGCCTTCTCAGGATTGTTTGCTTCGACATGTACAGAGATAATATCTGCCCCCACGTCACTAAAATCTTGAATAAAATCAGCAGGATTCGCCACCATCAAATGAACATCAATATCTGCTATCCCCCTCAAAGCTTTTACTAAATCAGGACCCATGGTTAGGTTAGGTACGAAGTGGCCATCCATAACGTCCATATGCAAATAGGCCGAATGAGGAGCTACAAGCATAGCTTCTCTCTTCATTTCTCCGAAGTTTGCGCCTAACATTGAAGGTGCTATCTCAACCACTTAGCGTCCTCGTTACAGAATCAATTATAAACTTTTGGGATAAATCATGCCTTCTTTTTTGAACAACTCTGATAAAAACTTCGAGCTGTGAGGATTCCGTTCTCCACCATCTATCATAAAACCCATCTATTTTGTCTAAGTCACTTAAAATTAATTTAATTTGAGATTCTGGAAATTTAGGAGCACCGCTCTTATGCCCCAGTCTTGTTTCAAGCATATATTTCATTTTATTTAGGACTAATATATAGAAACCCTTTGGTTTAGCCTCCTCACCACTTAAATTTTTAATGATTCCAGTATCTAAACACCAATCATGTTTGGCCAGTTTCTTATCTTCATCTTGGTAAACATCCATCCATATTCGTTCTGATGGAGGTGCAGGATTATGTTCGTCAATAATTTCTTCTTCGGTTTCCACATCCTCTACTTCTTCCTCTGAGCTCATTAACATAATCTTGAATGAACCGTTCTTATTAACTTTATTCATCACAGACTTTTTATTACAGTCTTCACATACAGATAATATTGGGGAGCATGGTGTAACCTGGCAGCATTGCGGGCTCCAATTATACAGGAATGATTGCTACAGGGTCTGCTGATATCGTGATGAATGATTGGAGCTA
>MDSW01119215.1_pt1 | contig 37042 bp, 47 predicted proteins | sample 811171 | NCBI WGS metagenome assembly MDSW01 (sample SAMN05326641, study PRJNA326480) | marine metagenome | isolation source: seawater | place: Atlantic Ocean: North West | collected 2012 | reverse complement strand
TTGCTAACTCGTCGTGCGTCGAAAGATGTACCGAGGGTTCGAATCCCTCCCTTTCCGCCATTAATAAAGAGGATCATTTTTAAAGAAGTTTTTTAATTTTATTGGTTTTTGCTGGAGTATATATCTATATACATTGTAATTTTCTAAAACTCTTTGGACATAATTTCTAGTCTCTTTAAATTTTATTAATTCTATCCAGTCAACATAATCAATTTTACCCTTTTGCGGATTTTTATTAATCTTTTTCCAATATTTTACTCTTTTAGGTCCAGCATTATAAGCAGCTATTGCAAACGGATATGATCCTTCATAATCAAGTATTAACCCTGCAATATAAAAAGATCCTAAATTTATATTATACTCAGGATTTTTTGTTAATTTTGATTTGGAGTAAGGAAGTTTTGCTTGTTTGGCTACTGTCTTTGCGGTGTATGGCATTAATTGCATTAGTCCTTTTGCTCCAGCATGACTATGAGCACTTGTATCAAATTCGCTTTCTTGTCTTATTATAGATAATATAAAAGCTGATTCAGGTATTTTTCTACCAGCAATTCTTTTTGGAGTACTTATTATAGGATAATTATATTTATTATGAAATCTTTTCTCATAAGATGCAATTTTTGCTACTTGAATAGCAAAATCAAATCTTGATATGTCTGTAGCTAATCTTGCAGCCAAAACCTCACTACCTTTGTCTGTATTATCATTGGCCAAAAATCTCAATATATGTTTTGTATATTTATCTTTATCAATTTGATCCAATAAATAAACTATTTTAACTAATTTATTTTTGTAAAAATTTTCTGCATACTTTTTATCAACAGAAATCTCAGGGTCCATTTCAAACATTTCGTTTGGTTTAATTTTCATGTGAGATAATTGTCCATAATATGTTGTGAGAAATTTTGAACTTTCTAAATACCATTTAAAAGCAAGATCATTATTTCCTAATCTTTCATATGTTCTTCCAAGCCAATAAGCGCCTCTAGATAAACTTATAGGATATCCTACATTTTCATAAAATTTTTTAAAATGTTCTTCAGCAAGCAATGGATCTTTTAAAAAACTAAAAGCAATCCATCCACTCATCCATTCAGCCTCGGCAAACTCAGGACCTTCCGTTAAGGCATGATTACTTGAAACCTTATATGCAGTTTCATATTTTTTTTTGTAAATTAAAGATCTAGCTATAATTTCTCTTTCCTTCCACCACTTGTCCGGTCTAATCATATAATTTTTTGTATTTTTTATATTCAACAAAATATCTAATGAGCTATCAACGCGACCTCTTTTTCTTCTCCATTTTAATCTATCGTAATTAAGACCTGCATCATTCTTTAGACTATTTGGAACCTTGCTAATCGCTGTATCAACTCCATATGACTTGCTCATTAATAGTTGTCTCGCTGTATATAGTAATTGCTGATCTTTAGGTAAATATCTTAACATTCTTTTAAGATCCCAATATTTGTTTTCCCATGCTAGATAATCTGCTCTTTTTATATAATCTATATTTTTAAGGTATTTTTTATATTTTTTTCGGAAAAATTTTAGATCGCTTCTCGATAAGTCTGCTGTAATAAATCCTTCTTTAATTAATTTAATCCCATCAATATCATTTCCTAGTTTAATAAAAGTTTCACCTAAAATCATTTTTCCATAGCCACTTAATGGTTCATTGGATTTAAACCAATTAATAATTTTATCTTGGGAAATTTGACTAGTATTTAATTTGTGCTCTGCTAAATACTTAATTCTATCTATTCTAGGAAATTTATTATTTTTCTCAATAAACTCTTTATAATCATAAAAACTTGCATTATTACCTGGTCTTAACAAGTGTCTCCACTGAATAAAATCATAAATAGATTTATCTTTAGCTTTTTTAGATACTTTTATTGCATCTCTCCAATTGCTTTTTTCCATAAATCCAATAGCTTGTTTAGCGTATTTTAAATCTCTTTCTTTAAAATATTTTCCTTTAGCTATTCTTTTTTTTTGTTTCTTAACTATTAATGGTTTTGATTTAGGAATTATTACTCCATTAATTTTTGTGATTATTTTTTCTTTTTTCTTTATTATTTCTTCATCTAAAATTTCATTTACTTGGATTTGAGGTTTTTTTTGAGGTATTATTTGACCTTTTATAATTTTTTCTTCTATTAACTCTTTTGAAAGCAATGGCTTTTTTTTAGGTATAATTAATTTTTCTGCAAATACATTATTAAAAATAGTTAAAAAAACTATGTTTAATGCGATAATTTTAATTGTATTAATTAGCATAAATTTATAAATGAATCTTTAATCTATGTTATAAGTATTTATGTTTAAAGGTTCAAATGTAGCTTTAGTTACTCCATTTAAAAACAATAATTTAGATGAAGAAAATTATATTAAATTAATAAATTTTCACATTGAAAATGGCACCAATGGTCTAGTCCCAGCAGGTACTACTGGTGAATCACCTACATTGTCTCATAAAGAGCATGAGAGAGTAATTGAGCTTTGTATTAAAGAATCTAAAGGAAAAGTACCTGTAATTGCCGGTACTGGATCTAATTCGACAGAGGAAGCTATAGCATTAACAAAACATGCAGAAAAAGCTGGAGCAGATGGCGCATTAGTTGTCACTCCATATTACAACAAGCCAACACAAGAAGGTTTATATCAACATTATAAAGCAATAAATGACAACACAAATCTTCCTATAATTATTTACAATATTCCCAGCAGGTGTGTAATTGATATGTCAGTTGATACTATGGCTAGGTTATTTGAACTAAAAAATATTGCAGGAGTTAAAGACGCAACTGGAGATTTAAATAGATTAGATCAAACTATAAAAAAATTAGGACCCGATTTCATCCAACTAACAGGTGAAGATGGTCTTGCATTTGAATTTAACAAAAGAGGAGGTGTAGGAATAATTTCTGTTACAGCAAATATTGCACCGAAATTGTGTTCAGATATGCAAAAATACTCTAAATCAAAATCTGACAATGAAATTAAAGAGGCTGAAAGAATAGACCAGATGTTGCAACCTTTACATAAATCATTATTTATTGAAAGTAATCCAGCCCCAGTTAAATTTGCTGCTAAAATTATGGGATTATGTAATGATGAAATAAGACTTCCATTAGTTAGAATAAAAAAAGAGACAGAAGAAGAAGTCAAGAAATCTTTAATTATCGCAAAATTAATTTAATAAATGAAAAAAAATGTGCTTAGAGGTCAAAAGATCATTTCTCTAAATAGAAAAGCTAGTTTTAATTATTTTTTCCATGAACTTCTTGAGGCTGGGATTGTTTTAAAAGGATCAGAAATTAAATCTATAAGAGCAGGAAAAGTTAATATTGCTGATTCCTATGCAATTGAAAAAAATGGTGAAATTATATTAGTTAATTCTCATATACCAATATATAAAGAAGCCAGTTATTCTAATCACGATCCATATAGTGAAAGAAAACTACTTTTTTCAAAAAAAGAAATTAATAAATTGATGGGTAAAATAAACATGGATGGTTTTTCTTTAGTTCCAACTAAAATGTACTTTAAAAAAGGAATTGCAAAGTTAGAAATAGCTGTTGCAAAAGGAAAGAAACAATTTGATAAAAGACAAACTAAAAAAACCCGAGATTGGAATCGTGATAAAGCAAGATATTTTAGAAAATCGAGTTAAGTTTTGCTACCTTAGCATAGGTTCTAATTTGGGAAATAGAAAAAAAAATATTGAAACATCCAAATATTTACTTAGAAAATTAAATATTTTTCCTATTAAAACCTCTAGTATCTATGAAACATTGTCATGGCCCAATATAAAACATCCTAAATATTATAATATTGTTTTAAAAGCACACACAAGACTGAACCCTATAAATCTTTTTAAAAATATAAAATATATAGAAAAAAAATTAGGTCGTACAAAAACTAAAAAAAATGCACCTAGAACTTGTGACATTGATATTATTGACTTTAACGGAAAAATATTTGATTTAGAAATAAATAAGAAAAAACTTATAATCCCTCATCCTAGATTATCGAGAAGAAACTTTGTTATTATTCCTCTATTTGAGATCGAAAAAAGCTGGTTTCATCCATCTTTAAAAAAAAAAATTGTAGATTTACTTGGTAATTTAGGCACAGTTCCTATTCGTGCTATTAAACAAATTTAAATTAATGATATAATAATCTGATGTTAAAATCAGATGAATTAATAACAAAAGTAAAGTCATATAATAAGTTTCTTAATCCTGAGACTTTAAATAAAGCTTATGACTTTGCATTAAAAGCTCATAAAACTCAAAAAAGAGACGAAGGAGTTCCTTACATTATTCATCCAGTTGCAGTTGCTGATATATTGACAGATCTTAAGCTTGATAGTGCAACAATCGCTACTGGTCTTTTACATGACACCATTGAAGATACTCATGCTACTTATGAAACTATAAAAAATGAATTTGGACAAGAAGTGGCTGACTTAGTTGATGGAGTAACAAAAATTTCTGAATTTGAGAATAAGGCTGTAGATAATTCTAAAGCAGAAAATTTTAGAAAATTAATCATTGCTACATCTAAAGATATAAGAGTTTTACTAGTAAAAATTGCAGATAGACTTCACAACATGAGAACTATTCAATTTTTAAAAGATAAAGAAAAACAAATTAGAAAAGCAAAAGAAACTATGGAAATATATGCTCCATTAGCAGATAGAATGGGAATGAATAGAATTAGAGACGAACTTGAAGATCTTTCCTTCAAAGTATTAAATCATGAAGCAAGAGAGTTAATTAATAATAGACTTGATGAAATTAAAGAAGATAGAACAACATCCTTTAAAACTATATCTTTTGAATTTAGTGATATTTTGAATCAAAATAATTTAAACTCTCAAATATTTGGAAGAGAAAAAACTCCTTTTTCGATTTGGAGAAAAGTTCAAAAGAAGAGAGTTTCTTTAGAGCAAATAACAGATATAATTGGTTTTAGAATTATTTTGGATACTATTGAAGATTGTTACAAAGCTCTTGGAATATTTCATTCTAAATATAACTGTATACCAGGTAAATTTAAAGACTATATTTCCTCACCAAAAATAAATAATTATCAATCGATTCATACAGCAATTATTGGACCTAATAAAAGACCAATAGAAATACAAATTAGAACAATGCCAATGCATGAATTTGCTGAAAGAGGTGTTGCATCTCACTGGAAGTATAAATCTTCTGAAAAATTTAACTCCCTAACTTGGAAAGAGTATGACTGGTTAAAAGATCTAGTAGAAATAATTGAAAAAAATCAAAATCCTGAACATTATTTTGAGTATACAAAACTTCAAATGTTTAAAGAAAATGTTTTTTGTTTTACTCCAAAAGGTATGATTATTAAACTACCTAAAGAAGCTACACCTATCGATTTTTCATATGCCGTACATACAAAAATTGGAGATGCTGCAATTGGTTGCGAAATCAATGGTAAAGATAGTCCTTTGCAAAGTATATTAATCAATGGTGATGTTGTTAAAATATTAACCTCAAAAAGAGCTTCACCATCATTACATTGGCTAACTACAGCAAAAACAGGCAAGGCTAGAGCATCAATTAAAAGATATTGGCAACACAAAGATAATGCAAAATCATTAAAATCTAAGCAATATAATACAACTTTATGGATTTCTCTTCCTGATCAACCTGGAAAATTAGGGGATGTAACTACAATGATTGGAGAAAATAATGTTAATATTTCAAGCGTTGAAATGGTTGAAAAAACAAAAAAAGCTATCAATTTTAGATTTAATCTAATAATCCATGATTTGAAAAACTTTACAAAATTAATTAGTGAGCTAAAACAAAAAGAATACAATTTCAAAATTATTAGACACAAAAATAAAAAATATGCTTTCTTTAAAAAACTCTTTGGCGGTTTTAAAAAGAACTAATGCTCTTATAGATGGTCATTTTGTTTTGTCATCTGGATTGCACTCTTCAAAATATGTTCAATGTGCAAAATTATTGAGTCACCCACATTTAGCATCAAAAATTTGTAAATCACTAAGTCTTAAAATAAAAAAAAAATTTAAAGATTTTGATGTTATTCTTTCGCCAGCTATGGGTGGAGTAATAATTGGATATGAAATTGGTAGATTATTAAAAAAAGAAACAATTTTTTGTGAAAGAGTGTCTGGAAAGTTTAAATTAAGAAGAGGTTTCCATATTAAAAAAAAATCAAAAGTTTTAATCATAGAGGATGTTATAACTACTGGAAAATCTAGTTTAGAATGTGTAAAATTGATAAATTATTATAATGCTAAATTAATTGGCTTCGCATGTATAATTGATAGATCGATCAAAACTAAACTTAAAATTAAAAAAAAAATAGTATCACAAATTAAACTTAAAATTCCAACATTCAAATCTAATTCTTTGCCAAAAAATTTAAAAAAAATTCCAATTTCAGTTCCTGGAAGTAGAAAATTAAAATGAGGAGGCTAGGTGTTAATATTGACCATATAGCCACATTAAGAAATTCAAGAGGTGGGGATCATCCTAATCCCTTAAAAATAGCAAAGGAAGTAATTAATTTTGGCGCAGACTCTATTACAGTTCATTTAAGAGAGGATAGAAGACATATTACTGATCATGATGTAAAAAAATTAACGAAAATGAATATTCCAATTAATCTTGAGATTGCTGCAAATGATGAAATGTTAGAAATAGCTCTTAAAAGGAAACCTAATTTTATTTGTTTAGTACCGGAAAAGCGTAAAGAAATTACTACTGAAGGAGGAATAAATATTTTAAAAAATTATAAAATGATAAAAAGAATAATTTCTAAATTTAATAAAAATAAAATAAGAACAAGTCTTTTTATCAATCCAAATATTCAAGATATAAAGTTATCAAAAAAAATAGGAACTAAATGTATAGAACTTCATACTGGAAAAATTTCTGATTTAGTAAAATCAAAAAAAAGTCATATAAGAGAACTAAAAAAAATTAAAAAATGTGCAAAATTTGCAAGTTCTATTGGATTGGAAGTTCATGCAGGTCACGGTATAGATTATAGAACAGCTACGATTTTATCGAATATAGGTCATATTAAGGAATTTAATATCGGCCATTTTATAATAGGAGAATCTGTTTTAATTGGTCTTAAAAATGTTATTACAAAATTTAAAAAAATTACAAAAAAAAGATAAAATTATTGGAATAGGCGTTGATATAATTAGTAAATCAAGAATTAAGAAATCTATAAAAAAAGAATCTTTTATTAAAAGAATATTTTCAAAATATGAAATCAATATTTCAAAAAAAATTAAAAATAAAGTTTCTTATTTCTCTAAGAGATTCGCTGCTAAAGAAGCTTTTGTTAAAGCTATAGGCACTGGATTTAGATATAATGTTAATTTTAAAGATATTACAGTCATTAATGATAAAATTGGCAAACCAAAAATAAAAATTTCAAACAATTTAAAAAAACTGATATTTAATAAATATAAAATAAAAAAACTTGAATTATTTATATCATTATCAGATGAAAAAAATTACTCTATAGCCTTTGTTGTATTCAAAAAAAATGATTAGTAAAAAATCAATAATAGATAATTTAAAAACAATATTTTATGCATTAATTATCGCTATTTTTATAAGATCAATTTTTTTGCAACCGTTCTATATTCCATCATCATCAATGGAACCAAATTTGTTAGTAGGTGATAGGTTGTTTGTTACAAAGTATACTTATGGATATAGTAAACATTCGTTTCCATTTAGTCCAAATATTTTTAAAGGAAGAATACTATTTTCTGAACCTCAAAGAGGCGATGTTATAGTTTTTAAAACACCTACAGATAATAGAACAGATTATATAAAAAGATTAATCGGTTTGCCTGGTGATCAAATTCAATTTATTAATGGAAATTTATATTTAAATAATAATCAAATTTTAAAAACTCTAATATCAACTAGCGAAAAAGTTTATTGTGGAAATAAAAAAATAAATGTTAATACATTCGAAGAAAAACTTCCCAATGGTAAAAAATATTTAACTACTTATCATAAATTATATACATATCAAAATTCAGATAAATATATAATTCCTGATAATCATTATTTTTTTTTAGGTGACAATAGAGACTGTTCAAAAGATAGTAGATACCTTACAGAAGTTGGTTATGTAAATAAAGATAATCTTGTAGGCAAAGCGAGATTTCTATTCTTTTCTTCAGATTACAGAATTGGAAGTATATTAAAAATTTGGAATTGGTCAGAAATTATAAGATTTAAAAGATTTTTTAAGAAAATTATTTAATGCAAGATAATATTATAAAACTTCAAAAAAAAATTAATGTCAAATTTAAAAAACAGGAATATTTAAAAAAAGCCATTACACATAAAAGTTATGATTCAAATAACAATTATGAAAAATTAGAATTTTTAGGTGATAGAATTCTTGGATTAATAATATCAAAAAAACTAATTGAACTTTATGATAAAGAAAAAGAAGGAATACTTGATAAAAAATTAGCTTTCTTGGTAAATAAATATAAGTGTGTAGAAGTCGGACAAGAATTAGGTATAGAAAAATTTATTTTAGTAGGAAACAAACAATATAAAAAAAATAAGATAGAAAATAAAATTATTTCAGATGTTGTTGAAGCATTAATTGGTGCTATTTATTATGATAGAGGATTTGCTTTTACAGAAAAATTTGTTTTAAAAATATGGAAAAAATTTATCGATACATCAAATATCACTGTTATAGACTCTAAAACAAAACTTCAAGAATATTCATTAAAAAAATATAAATCATTACCTTTATATAAATTCATTTCTACTACAGGTCCAAAACATAAGCCTGAATTTAAAATAGCTGTAAAATTAAAGGCTACTAAGTATTATGAAGGGGCAGGCGAGTCTAAAAAAAAAGCAGAACAAAATGCAGCTAAAAATTTACTAAAGAGCCTAGGTTTATAATGTATTGGGAAGATTTTGGATTTCTCTTATCGAAAAATAGATACAGTGAAAATTCTGTTATAGCAGAATTTTATACAGAAAATCATGGTAAAATGCCTGGCATAATTTATGGGGCTACATCAAAAAAAATTAAAAATTATTTGGAAATTGGTAATAAATTTCAAATGATCTATACCAGCAAAAGTGAAAATAAAATTGGATATTTTAAAGTAGAGGTAGATTCAGTTTTAACTCCTTTATTTTTTGATAATCAAAAAAAACTTCTATGTATTATATCCACTATAAATTTGATAAAAATTTTAACTGTAGAAAACCAAATAAATAAAAAAGTTTTTTTATTAATTGAAAACTTCTTCAAAATTCTTAATGATAATAGCTGGCTTAATAATTTTATTTTCTGGGAACTAGAGTTATTTAAAGTTATTGGATATGATTTAGCTTTAAAAAATATAGTCAATAAGGAGTTTGTTGACAATAAATTATCATATTTTGTTAATTCAAATAATGATAAAAAAATAGTACCCAACTTTCTTGTTGAAAATAATCTTAGTGAAAATAATACTAATAATCTTTTGGCTGGATTAAAACTTGTTAACGATTATTTAGATAAATCTATTTTAAAACCTAATAATATACCTTACCCTAAAACTAGAAACGAATTTATTAGCATAATAAAAAAATAGTTATTTTAAACTAGGAGCAATTTTGTCTGCAAAATAAGTTACTATTGCATTTGAACCAGCTCTTTTGAAGCTTATAAGTATTTCAAGAATTGTGCTCTTATCGATAGTTTTATTTTTAATACCGTTGTAAATCAAACTGTATTCTCCAGAAACTTGGTATGCTATTACAGGTATTTTAAAATTATCTTTGACATTCTTAATTATATCAAGATAAGGCATTCCAGGTTTCACCATTACCATGTCAGCCCCTTCCTTTATATCTAAAGCAACTTCTCTTAATGCTTCATCGCTATTTTTATAGTCCATTTGATAAGTTTTTTTGTTACTTTTGAGCATTTTTTGTGATCCCACAGCACTTCTAAATGGTCCATAGAAGCTTGATGCATACTTAACCGCATAAGACAGTAACAAAACATCCTTAAAATTATTTTTATCTAGAATTTTTCTTATTTTACCTATTCTTCCATCCATCATATCTGATGGAGAGATTATATCACAACCCATTTGCGCTTGTAACAAAGATTGTTTTGCTAAAATCTCATTTGTTTCATCATTAATTATTTCACCTGATTTGATCAATCCATCATGTCCATGTGTAGTGTAGGGGTCTAGAGCCACATCGCACATAATACCAATTTCATTTTTATATTTTTTTTTAATTAATCTTAAAGCTTTGCATACAAGATTATTTTCATTTAATGCTTCTGATCCTTTTGAATCTTTAAATTTTATGTTAGTATTTGGAAACAATGCTATTGTAGGAATCCTATAAAATAAAGCTTTATCAATTATCCGAGGAAGCATATTAACACTATATCTGAATACATCTGGCATAGATTTGATTTCTTGTTTTTTATTTTTGCCATCTGTTAAAAATATTGGAAGGATTAAATCATTACTAGTTAAAGCATTTTCTTCTACTAATCTTCGGATCCAATCTGATTTCCTATTTCTTCTAAGCCTTAAATTTGGGTATTTTCCAGTGATAATCATTCTCAAGTAAATTTTTCGTATGCGACAATAGTTATATGTATTATAATAATAAATAAAGTAATTATTTAATCACATGAACAATGTTACCTCAATAAATAAAATTCATCAAAAAAATATTATAAGTGACTTTCAAAAACAAGATATTAAATTTGATATCGAAAAGTTAAAGAATGCTTGCAATGAAGTTTTAAAAATTAAAGGTTTTGACACTAGTCTAGGTGTACCGCACTTTGCTGGAATACCACTTAACCAAATACCTGGTGATCCAGATTCAATTAAAGGAAGTAAAGTTAGAGGTGTATACTGGACAAAACCGGATTCAACTGGAGTAGAAGTAACTAGAGATGTAAAAATTGATGAGAGCAAATATACAGAATTTGTAAAAGAATTTAAAAATACTTATTTTAAGGAAGTGTATGAACAATTGTCAAAAATATATAAATTAGGGAGAGTCAGACTTTTATTAAAAGAACCTAGATCAACATTAAGTTGGCACAGAGATCCTGAACCTAGATTGCATATACCTATATACACAAATCCTGGTTGTTTAATGGTTATTGATAAAGTTGCTCATCATATGCCAGCAGACGGATCAGTTTGGGTTACAAATAATTTAAAATATCACAATGCTTTTAATGGCGGCGAAGAAAATAGAGTTCATTTAGTTGCGTGTGTTTTAGATTATAAATTTAATTAATTTGAAAAATATATTTATCGCATCAGATCACGCAGGTTATAAATTAAAAGAACAAATAAAAATTAAATTTTCAAATAAAATATTTTTTATTGACTTAGGTGTAAATAATTCAAATAAACCTGTTAATTATCCAGACTATGCTCATAAGATATGTAAAAAAGTCTCATTAAATAAACACAATATTGGTATTTTAATTTGTGGTTCAGGAATAGGTATGTCCATGGCTGCAAATAGACATAAAAAAATTAAAGCAGCGCCATGTTATTCTATAAAAAATGCTAAATTATCAAGATTGCATAACAATGCAAATATCATTACATTAGGTGCTAGACTTATTAAAAAAAATTTAGCTTTTAAATGTATAAGTGCTTTTATAAATACTAAATTTGAAGGTGGAAGACATTTAAAAAGAGTTAAAAAGATTTAAATTGGAGTAAAATTAATGTCTAGTGAAGGAAAATATTTAAACTCAAATTATAAAGATTTCTTTGAGAAAAAATTATCAGATACTGATCCAGAACTTTTTAAAGCTCTAAACGATGAACTTATAAGACAACAAAATCACATCGAATTAATTGCATCTGAAAATATAGTCTCACAAGCAGTTCTAGAAGCCCAAGGATCTGTATTAACTAATAAATATGCAGAAGGCTATCCAGGTAAAAGATATTATAATGGATGTGAACATGTGGATGTTGCTGAAAACTTAGCTATTGAAAGACTTAAAAAATTATTTAATTGCAAATATGCAAATGCACAACCTCATTCAGGAGCTCAAGCCAATGGAGCTGTATTTTTAGCTTTATTAAAACCTGGAGACACTATAATGGGCATGAGTTTAAATTCTGGGGGTCATTTAACCCATGGATCAAAAGCGGCAATATCTGGAAAGTGGTTTAATGCTATTGCTTACGATGTAGATAAAGAATCAGAATTAATTAATTATGACGATGTTGAAAAATTAGCAATACAAAATAAACCCAAACTAATTATTGCTGGAGGAAGTGCTTATTCTAGAATCATAGACTTTAAAAAATTTAGGGAAATATCAAATAAAGTAGGAGCTTATTTTATGGTTGATATGGCACATTTTTCTGGCTTAGTTGCAGGAAAAGGATATCCAAACCCAATTGAATATGCTGATGTTGTTACCTCAACTACCCATAAAGTATTCAGAAGTGCAAGAGGTGGTATAATTTTAACTAATAATGAAGAACTTGGAAAAAAATTTAATTCAGCTGTTTTTCCAGGTTATCAGGGTGGTCCATTAATGCATATAATTGCTGCAAAAGCTGTTGGTTTTTTAGAAGCTTTAAAACCAGACTTCAAAGAGTATATTCAAAATGTTTTAGCTAATGCAAAGATTTTATCTGAAACCTTAAAAAATAACGGATTTAAAATTTATTCTGGAGGAACTGACACTCATTTAATGTTAGTTGATCTTAGACCTTTTAATGTAAAAGGAAATTTAGCAGCTGAAAGTTTAAGCAGAGCAAATATTACATGTAATAAAAATGGTATACCTTTTGATACAGAAAGTCCCATGATTACATCTGGCATACGTCTTGGCTCTCAAGCAGCTACGACAAGAGGTTTTGGTTTAAAAGAATTTGAAAGAGTTGGAGAATTAATTACGAAAACAATAAAAGGTCTTTCTACAAATCCGAATGACAATAGCAAAATAGAAGATGAAGTAAGGAATGAAGTTGTTAATCTTTGTTCTAAATTTCCAATTTATAAACATTTGAGATAAACTAGTAAATTATGATTTGCCCAATATGTAAAAAAGGTGAAACTTCAGTAGTTGATTCAAGACCAACTGAAGACGGAACGGCTATAAGAAGAAGAAGATTATGCACTTGTGGTGAAAGATTTACTACCTTCGAGCGTGTTCAGTTTAGAGAATTAATGGTAGTAAAAAAAAATGGTAGAAAATCATCTTTTGACAGGGAAAAGCTTTCTAAATCTATATATATAGCTCTAAAAAAGCGGCCTATTGATACAGATACTGTTGAAAAATTTATAACTAAAGTTTCTAGATCCTTAGAAGAATTAGGTCAAAGTGAAATTTCATCGTCTACTATAGGCACAATGGTTATGGAAGGTTTAAAAGATTTAGACCCAGTTGCTTATGTTAGATTTGCATCAGTTTATAGAAATTTCAGAGAAGAAAAGGATTTTGTTCAATTCGTAGACAAAATTGATGTCTTTAAAAAGAGATAATTTTTCAATTAAAGAAAAAAGATTTATGAAACTTGCATTAAACTTAGCAAGTGAGAGAATAGGATTAACAGGAAATAATCCATCTGTGGGATGTATAATAGTTAAAAATGATGAAATTATTTCAACTGGCCAAACTTCTGTTAATGGAAGACCTCACGCAGAAGCAAATGCTATAAGTGGTTCTAATAAAAAAAATTTAAATAATGCTTCAATGTATGTATCATTAGAACCTTGTAGTCATTATGGTAAAACACCACCTTGTACAAAATTAATAATTAAGTCGAAGATAAAAAAGATTTATTACGCGATAGATGATGAAGATAAAAGATCTTCAAAAAAAGCTTATCCAATTTTTAGAAAAAATAATATATTGGTCAAAAGATATTTACTTTTGAATCAAGCAAAAAAATTGTATGAATCGTATTTTCATAATAGAAGCAAGGAGTACCCATATATAATTGGAAAAATAGCCTGCTCAAAAGATAATTTTATTTCTAGCAACAAAAGAAATATAACTAATATTCATAGTAGAAATGTTTCACACCTATTGCGTTACAAAAATCAGGGAATTCTTGTAACAGTAAAAACATGTAATAAAGATAATTCATTACTAAACTGCAGATTAAATGGCTTAGAGAATTATTCTCCTATAAGATTTTTATTAGATAAAAACTTGTCTATTCATAAAAAATCAAATTTAGTTAAGACTGCTAAAGAATATAAAACTTATATATTTTTTAATAGAGAAAATTACCAAAAAAAAAATTATTTAACCAAATCAGGAATTAAGCTAATTAAATGTGATCTTAATAAAAAAAAACAGTTAAATATAGAATCTATTCTTAGGAAAATAAAAAAACTAAATATAAATTATCTTTTAGTTGAGGGTGGTAAAATTTTTACTTACAGCATGTTAAAAAATAATTTATTTAATGAATTTTATTTATTTAAAAGTAATATGATCTTAAAAAATAAAGGAAAAGATAAAATATCTAAAATTTTATTTTTTTTAAATAAAACTTTTAAGAATAAAAAAAAAATTATTACTTATCTAGATAATGACAAGATTATAAAATATTACTAATATATGTTTAATGGAATTATATTTAATCAGGGTGAAATTAAAAAAATTAAAAGTAGAAAAAATGGATCTAATATTTTTATTAAATCGAATATTAAAATTTCAAAAAAAAATTTAGGGATATCAATATCTTGTGATGGGGTTTGTTTAACATTAATCTCTTTCAAAAATAAATTGTTAGAATTTTATTTATCTAAAGAAACTATAAAAAGATCAAAATTTAATGTTATAAAAATTGGAGATAATATTAATTTGGAATTACCTCTTAAATTTGGAAACAAAATATCAGGACATATTTGCCAAGGCCATGTCGATACTATAGCTAAAGTAGACAAAATAACCAAAAAGGATAAAGCATATCTATATAATTTTCAAATTAAAAAAAAGTATCTTAAAGATTTGATAGAAAAGGCTTCGATATCAATTAATGGAGTTTCTCTTACAATTTCAAAAGTAACAAAAAAAGGTTTTCAAATATGGTTAATACCTCACACTCTAAAACTTACAAACTTATCTATTTTGAATATTGGTGACATTGTGAACATTGAAATTGATATATTATCTAAGTATATAAAAAAGTTCTATAAAAAATGAAAAACAAATTTAGCACCATAGAAAGTATAATTAGAACTTCAAAAAATGGAGGCATGTATATTTTAGTTGATGATGAACAAAAAGAAAATGAAGGTGATATTGTGTTGCCAGCCAGTAAAGTTACTCCTCAAAAAATTAATTTTATGACCAAATATGCTCGAGGTTTAATATGTTTAACCTTAGACAGTAAACAAGTAGAAAAATTAAATCTATCTTTAATGTCACCAGAAAATAATGCAAGATTTAAAACTGCTTTCACTGTTTCAATTGAAGCAGCTAAAGGCATAACGACTGGAATTTCAGCCTTTGATAGATCTAAAACAATCAGAACAGCAATAAAAAAAAATGTAAAAAGAAAAGATATTGTAACACCTGGTCATGTATTTCCAATTATTGCAAAAGATGGAGGTGTTTTAGTTAGAGCAGGTCATACTGAGGCATCAGTAGATATTTCTAAAATATCAAAATGTGGAAGTGCTGCAGTTATATGCGAAATATTAAGCGAAGATGGAACAATGACTAGAAGGAATGAATTATTCCGTTTTGCAAAAAAACATAATTTAAAAATTGGAACAATTGAAGATTTAATTAAATATAGATTGCAAAAAGAGCAATTTATAAAATTAAAAAAAACATCAACAATTGTTATTAAAAATCAGAATTTTAAGATTAAAATTTTTGAAAATTTATTAGACAATAATGAACATTTTGCTCTTATAAAAGGTAATTTAAACAAAGCCACCCCAAGAGTTAGAGTTATTTCCTCAAATATAGTTCAGAATTATTTACTAAATCAGAAATTTCCTGACTCTTTTAACAAAACATTAAATTATTTTAAAAAATATAAAAATTGTGTTTTAGTTTTTATTAAAGACTCTAATTTAAAGTCTGTAAGTGAAACAATGAAAAAATACAATGACGAAAGATCTTATACTGGTGGAAGTGATACAAAATTAAGAAATTATGGTATTGGGGCTCAAATTATTAAGTACCTTAAAATAAGTAATATGATTTTAGTTACAAGATCTAAAAAAAAAGTTATAGGTTTAGAAGGTTTTGGAATTAAATTAGTGAAACAAGAAATTATAAAATGAAAAAAAAAATATTAATTGTTAGTGCAAATTATTACGATAATGTTGCAAGATCTTTAATAAGCAGCGCTATTAATGAACTAAATAAATTTGCAAAAATTGATATAATTAAAGTTCCAGGTGTTTTTGAGATCCCAATAACTATTGTAAAAAAAATAAAAAAATATGACGGTTTTTTAGCTTTAGGATGTGTAATTCAAGGTGAAACTCCACATTTTGAATTTATATCAAAATCATCAATCGATGCGATTATGAAAATTTCAGTAAATTATAAAAAACCTATTGGAAATGGGATTCTCACTTGCTTAAATAAAAAACAAGCTCAAGCAAGAGGTAAAAAGGGTGCAGAAGCTGCAAGAGCAGTTAAATCAATTTTATCTCAATAAATGAAAATTAAATATAGCCCAAAAAATAATCCGAGAGTAATAATAATTCAGAAACTTTATGGAAAATTAATCAACAATGAAGAAAGTTTAATTTTTCCAAAGCACAGATTTAAAAAATTTATCAAAGACATAGTTAATGGAACATTAGAGAGAGATGATGTTATAAATGTAGAAGTTGATAAATATCTTAAAGAAGAATTTGATGTAAAAAAAATGGATAAAGTTTTTCAGGTAATTATTAAAAGTGCTATTTTTGAACTTCTATATAGACCTAAAACTTCAAAAAAAATAATCATTAAAGAATATCTGAATGCCTCTAATTATTTTATAGATGTTTCTCAAACCAAGTATTTAAATGCTCTTTTAGATAAAATTTCTAAAAAAATTAGATTTTAAAATGAATGAGTTTTACTTAATTAAAAAATATTTTCAAAAATTGTCAAAAAAAAATCCAGGATCAAAATTTTTAAATGATGATGTTTTTTTTGATAAAAAAAAACAATTAGTTGTTTCTATTGACACATATAATGAAGGGGTACACTTTTTAAACTTTAAAAAACCTGATTTAATAATAAAAAAAGTAATAAGATCATCAATTTCTGATCTTATATGCAAGGGTGTTAAACCTGTTTATTATTTTATTTCTGGTAGTGGTAACAAAAAAAATTTTACTAAGCATAATTTACAAAAAATATCTAATTCTTTAAAAAAAGAACAACAAAAATTTGATATAAAATTATCAGGTGGCGATACTACAAATTCAAATAAAGTCTCATTTACTATATCTACAATAGGTTTTTCAAATAATATAATTGAAAGAAATAGAGCAAAAATAAATGATGATATATATGTTACTGGCAATATAGGTGATAGCTATATGGGATTAATGATTGAAAAAAAAAAAATTAAATTATCTAAAAAATTAAATAAATATTTCATTAATCAGCATTACAGTCCAAGAATACCATTTAATATTTTTCCTAATCTTAAAAAAGTAGCAAACACATCTATAGATATATCAGATGGCTTAATAGATGATTTATATAAATTAATAAATAGGCAAAAATTATCGTTCGAAATCGATTTAGATCATATTCCTATTTCTAATGTGTTAAATAATTATCTTAAAAAATATAAAAAGAAAAAGGAAAATTATTTATTTTATGGTGATGATTATCAAATATTGTTCACAGCTTCCAAAAAATATAGAAATTTAATAAAAAACTTTTCTTATAAAATGAATCATAAAATCACAATTATTGGTAAAATTAATAATAAAAATAAAAAGAATATTGTTAAATTTAAAAATAGACCTAAAATAATAGCTAAATTGAAGGGTTATTCACATAAGTTTTAGAAGTTAAATATTGCCTTTTACTATTATTTTTGTAATGTCCGATTTTTGAAAACTAACTAACAATATTTAATTTATAAATTCTATGGACACTTCAACTGAAACAATTTTAATTTATATTATATTAACAGGTCTTTTGGCCATCGCTTATGGATATTTTACTGGAAAGAATATTCTAAATTCAAGTCCAGGAAATTCTAAAATGCAAGAAATTGCATCTACAATTCAAGTTGGTGCTAAAGCTTATTTAAACAGACAATATAAAACTATAGCTATTGTAGGTGTTGTAGTTTTAATAATTATAAGTATTGCATTTAGTCCTTTAGTTGGTTTAGGATATTTAATTGGTGCTACCTTGTCAGGATTAGCCGGATATGTCGGCATGCTAGTATCAGTTCAAGCTAATGTAAGAACTGCTGAAGCATCTAGAAAAGGTTTATCGCAAGGATTATCTGTTGCATTTAAATCTGGAGCTGTAACAGGTATGTTGGTTGCTGGTTTAGCGTTATTATCAATATCTGTTTATTATTATTTATTATTAAAATTTAATGTTAATGAAAGAGAATTGATAAATGCACTTATAGCATTAGGTTTTGGTGCATCTCTAATTTCAATTTTTGCAAGATTAGGTGGTGGTATATTTACTAAAGGTGCAGATGTGGGTGCAGATTTGGTTGGTAAAGTAGAGGCAGGTATACCAGAAGATGACCCAAGAAACCCTGCAGTAATTGCAGACAATGTTGGTGACAATGTTGGTGACTGCGCAGGTATGGCTGCTGATTTATTTGAAACTTATGCTGTTACTATTGTAGCTACAATGGTTTTGTCATCAATATTTTTTCATAACGACTTAAGCATGATGATTTATCCATTAGCCATAGGTGGAGCATGTATTTTAACATCAATATTTGGCACATTTTTTGTTAGATTGGGTAAATCAAAAAATATTATGACTGCTCTTTATAAAGGTTTTGTCGTAACAGCAATTTCATCTTTAATTTTATTATATCCTATTACAGATTATGTTCTCGGTTTAGACAATATATATAATATTGAAGATAAAACTTTCACAGGTATGAGTTTATATATTTGTGGTGTAATTGGTTTGATAATAACTGGACTTATAATTTGGGTGACAGAATACTACACTGGAGTAAGTTATCGACCTGTCAAGAGTGTTGCTTTGTCATCAACAACTGGTCATGGCACAAATGTTATTCAAGGCTTAGCAGTATCTTTAGAAGCTACAGCAATACCAGCTTTAATTATAGTAGCAGGAATTTTAATTACTAATTATATTGCTGGCTTGTATGGAATAGCAATTGCTGTTACATCAATGCTTGCTTTAGCTGGAATGGTTGTTGCTCTAGATGCTTACGGACCCGTTACAGATAATGCTGGAGGTATAGCTGAAATGGCAAATTTGCCAAAAAATGTTAGAAAAACTACTGACGCACTTGATGCTGTTGGTAATACTACTAAAGCTGTAACAAAAGGTTATGCTATTGGATCAGCAGGTCTAGGAGCCCTAGTTTTGTTTGCTGCTTATACTGAAGATATAAAATTTTTTTCTAAACTAAGTGGATCTAATTTAGAAAATATAACAGTTACTTTTGACTTATCGAATCCTTTTGTTGTTGTAGGTTTGCTTGTAGGTGGCATGCTGCCATATTTATTTGGTTCAATGGGTATGCAGGCAGTTGGAAGGGCAGGTGGAGCTGTAGTAGTAGAGGTAAGAAGACAATTTAAAAAAATACCAGGAATAATGAAAAGAAAAGCAAAACCTGATTACGGTAAATTGGTTGACCTTCTTACAAAAGCTGCAATTAAAGAGATGATTATTCCTTCTTTATTGCCAGTTTTATCTCCAATTGTTTTATATTTTGCTATATTACCTATCGGAGGTCAGGTAGCAGCATTATCCTCTGTTGGTGCAATGTTATTAGGAGTTATTATAACAGGATTGTTTGTTGCTATATCAATGACTGCTGGAGGTGGAGCCTGGGATAATGCAAAAAAATATATTGAAGATGGTAATTTTGGTGGAAAAGGATCTGATGCGCATAAAGCAGCAGTCACTGGTGACACAGTAGGCGATCCATATAAAGATACTGCAGGACCTGCAGTAAATCCGATGATAAAAATAACTAATATTGTTGCTCTTCTATTATTAGCAGTTTTAGCTGGTTAGAATATTATTTTTTATTTCTAAAAGGAGCATTAACTTTATCTCTAAAGCTCGATAAAAACTCATACATAAAAGAGTTATTAGTATAATTTGGTTTAGTTTCTTTTTTGGCAAAAGTAACCTCGTTTAAATTATCTTTAGTATAAAATTCTTTTTTATAAACAATACCTTTATTATTAAAGTGAAGCACTAAAGTGTTATTTTCTTTAAGATACTGTTTTCCAAGTTTTATTATAGATCTATTCTCTTTTTTTTGTTCGATATATATCCATTTCTTTTCATCAAAAGTGCTTTTTGTAGATGGTTGACCAAGTAATTTTACAATGTCATTTGTATTCGTTTTATTTAATATAATCTTGTTTTCATAAGATTTTAAAGATAAAGTTCCATGTACACGTGTTACTTTTTGCGAAGTACAATTAAATAGAAAAATAAATAGTATAAAATAAATAATTTTATTATGAGCCATAATTATTTAAATATTTACAACAATTTAATTAAATTAACTAGAAATAAAAATTTATATAATAAGGTAGATAATTCCGACACTTTCTCTGATAGACTTTTCTTGTTTCTGTTACATTTTGGGTTTTTTTTAAAAGTTTTTAAAAAGCAGGCTACAAAGAAAGAAATGCAAAAAATTTATGACTTTCTATTTAGACAAATTGAACTTTCAATAAGAGAAATTGGTTATGGAGATGTTTCTGTTAATTCGAAAATGAAAAATTATGTTAATTTATTTCATTTAATATTACAAAAAGTTGAAAAATGGGATGAAATTCCAAATGAAGAAAAAAAAGTTTTTTTTAAAAATAATTTAAATATTCAATCAAAACTTGATTATTTATTAGAATATTTTGATAAATACATAAAATTTTTGTCAAATAATCCTTTAAATTGTTTCTCAAAAGATGTAATAAGTTTCAAATTTTAAAATTATGGCTGTACCAAAACGCAAAACATCGAAATCAAGATCAGGAAAAAGAAGATCTCATATAAGAGTTTCTGAAAAGAATATTATAGAAGATAAGAAATCAGGTGAATATAGGTTATCTCACCATATGGATTTAAAAACTGGTTATTATAAAGGTAGACAAGTACTAGAACCAAAAGAATAATTTTTTTTTATAATGAATAAACAAATTATAATTGCAGTCGATGCAATGGGTGGAGATAATTCTCCTCAGAAAATCATTGATGGTATTGAATTACATCATTTAAATAATAGAAATCTTTTTTATAAGATCTTTGGAAACAAAAACAAAATTGTTGAGATATTAAAAAATAAAAAAATAAATAATAATTGTTATGAAATCATTCATACAGATGAAAGTATTAAAGGTGAAGATAGTGCATTAACTGCAGCTAAAAGAGGAAAAAATACGAGTATGTGGCTAGCAATTGAAAGTGTTAAAAATAAAACATCACATATCGCTGTTTCAGCAGGGAATACAGGAGCATTATTTGTTATAGCTAAATTAAATCTTAATATGATTGAAAATATTGATAAGCCTGCTTTATCTAGTTTATGGCCAAATAAAATAGGAATGAGTGTAGTTTTAGATCTAGGTGCAAATATTGAATGCAATGAAAAAAATTTAAAAGATTTCTCAATTATGGGTGCTGCATTACATAAATCTTTATATCCAAATGAAACTGTCAAAGTTGCCTTACTAAATATCGGTTCAGAAGAATTAAAAGGAAATACAATTATAAAAAATACATATCAAGATTTAAATAATCTAAATAATTCGTTGTTTGAATTTAAAGGATATATAGAAGGAAATCATATAATGGATGGAGATGTAAATGTGGTTGTAACAGATGGATTTACAGGAAATGTTGCTCTAAAAACTGCCGAAGGTACCGCAAATTTTATTACATCAGAATTAAAAAAAGCACTTACTGGAAACATAATAGGAAAAATTTCATCCATAATTAATTTAAAAAATATAAATAAATTCAAAAAAAAATTAGATCCAAGGTTATATAATGGAGCAATTTTATTAGGACTAGATTCGCCCGTTGTTAAAAGCCATGGAGGAACTGATTATATTGGTTTTGCAAATGCCTTATCTGTATGTGAAAAAATTATTAAAAATCAATTGATCGATAAAATTAAGAATAATATAAATTAATTAATGAGAATTAATTTAACAAAAAAAGATTTAATAAATTCATTATATTTACAGATAGGTTATTCAAAGAAAATTTCAGAAAATCTTTTAGAAGATTTCTTTGATATTATCTTTGATTCTTTAAAAAAAAACAAAAAAATTAAAATTTCTAACTTTGGTACATTTAGTATAAGAGAAAAAAAAAGTAGAATAGGAAGAAACCCAAAAACTAAAGAAAATAAAGTTATTGCTAGTAGAAAAGTTGTTCTTTTTAAACCATCTAAAGAGCTTAAAAACAAAATTAATAAATATAATGAATAATAAACTTGAAGATGCATATAGATCAATAGGAGAGGTTGCTAAAATTTTAAATTTAATAAATAAAAAAACAGGCAAACTCAACACCCACACAATTAGATTTTGGGAAAAAGAATTTAAACAAATCAGACCTAAAATCTTTTCAGGTAAAAGAAGATACTATGATAAAAAAACTATAAATATTTTAATTAAAATTAAATCTCTTCTTAAAGACAGAGGTTTTACAATAAACGGTGTTAAGAAATACCTTGATAATGAAAAATCATTTAATCTTGACGAAAATTCTAATAAGTCTATAAAGTCATCAAAAAATATTTTTAAAGAAAAAATTAAAAAAATATCGAATTTAGTAAAAGAAATTAAAAAATTAGATTAGTATGGCAAAAAAAACACATATAAAAGTAAGATTGGTACCTGAAAATAAACCAGATAGTCCTTTTTTTTATTATGTAAAAAAACCTGCTGGTGGTGAAAAAGCTAAAGTTAAATTAAAAGCAAAAAAATATAATCCCGCAACTAGAAAGCATGAACTGTTTATAGAAAAAAAACTTCCACCTCATAGTAAATAATCATTTTTTTTTAAAATTTCTTTTTTCAAAGTCTATATAAGACCAAATCATATTCTTCCAAATTCGATTTGTTATTTTCGGATCAATATTATTTTTAATAGATTTCTTTTTTATATTTTTAAGTATAATTTTAATTCTTTTTTTATCTACTATTTCGTTTTTATATTTTTTTAACTTAAGGACATTTTTTACTATCCCCGTTCTTTTTTTGATCAACCTAATAAATGAATTATCAAGAATATCTAATTGTTTTCTAAGTCTATTTAATTCCTTATGTTTTTTTGGCGACATTTATTCAATTGGATTTAATTATAATTATTATATTTATTTAAATATGTATATAGAAAATATTCTAATTAAAAAATATATATCGATTTGGTTAGCATTTATGTTCATTATTATTTCAATAATGATAGTTGTAGGTGGTTTAACCAGATTAACTGACTCTGGATTATCGATTACAAAATGGCAACTTTTTTCTGGATTTTTTCCTCCATTAAATTCTGATGATTGGAATAATTATTTTGATTTATATAAGAAAATTCCTGAGTTCAAATTACAAAATTACACAATGACTCTTGAGGAATTTAAGATTATTTTTTGGTGGGAATGGATACATCGTTTCTTAGGCAGATTAATAGGCATAACTTACTTAATTCCTTTAATTTATTTTTCCTTTAAAGTTGGTTTTAAAAAATTAATAAATTTTTACTTTATTTTCTTTCTAATTTGTTTCCAAGGATTTATTGGCTGGTATATGGTTTCGAGTGGTTTAGTTAATCGAATTGATGTAAGTCATTTTAGACTATCTATTCATCTTATAATTGCATTTTTAATTTTATCTTTTATTTTATGGAATTATTTGAATATTAAAAATTTAAATATTTCAAATCAAAAAATTAATATTTTTATTCCACTTTTATTTTTGTTTTTGATTTTTTGTCAAATTACAATAGGCGCTTTTGTTTCTGGTATGGATGCTGGTAAAATTTATAATTCATGGCCTTTAATGGGAACTTCATACTTTCCAAATGATAATGATTTTTTAAATCTCTTTACTTTAAATGCTTTCAGCGATCCTTCTCTTGTTCAATTTATGCATAGAAATTTAGCTTATTTAATTTTATTTTTTTACTTATTTATTTTAATTAAAGTATATAAAAACAAACTTACAAATCTTTTTGATATAGTTAACTACATTGGATTATTTTTACTTTTACAGATTATTCTAGGAATATTTACATTATTATATGGTGCACAGATAACATTAGCTTCTATGCACCAAATAAGTTCAATTTTTCTAGTTAGTTTTAGTATTTATTTTTTATTCTTAAATAAAAATACTTAACCAACAGCTTTTAAGCTTGGTTTACCAGAAGCATTTAAAGCTTGATCTAAATCCGCAATAATATCATCTGGATGTTCAATTCCAATTGACAATCTTACATATCCAGGAGTTACACCAGCTGCTAATAATTCCTCTTCTGTTAATTGACTATGAGTTGTTGTTGCAGGATGTATGGCAAGACTTCTTGCATCGCCAATATTCGCTACATGATAAAACATTTTTAAAGATTCAATAAATCTTTTACCTGCTTCAACACCACCTTTTACCTCAATTCCAACCAAGGCACCGTTTCCTCCATTAAAGTATTTTTTAGCTCTATCACCAACTTCTCCTTTATGAAGAGTAGGATAAATAACTCTAGTTACATTCTTATTCTTTTGGAGATAATCAACAACTTTTTCAGCATTAGAACAATGTTGTTTCATTCTTAATGGTGCAGTTTCAAGCCCTTGAATTATTCCCCATGCATTATCAGGAGCAAGAGGAGCTCCAAGGTCTCTTAATAAACAAACCCTTGCTCTTACAGCAAACGCTACATTCGCACCTGTTAGTTGAGGCACAACTTCACCCCATACAGCACCACCATAACTTGCATCAGGTTCGTTAAACATAGGTTGTCTTTTTGGATCTGTAGTCCAATCAAAGTTTCCACCATCAACTAAACAACCACCTATTACTGTTCCATGACCACCAATAAATTTTGTTAATGAGTGAACAACCACTGCAGCTCCATGATCTAATGGTTTACATATTACTGGTGAGGCAGTGTTATCCATAACTAATGGTATATTATGTTTTCTTCCAATATCAGCTACTTCTTTAATTGGAAAAACTCTTAAGTAGGGGTTTGGTAAAGTTTCTGCATAAAAACATCTGGTTTTATCGTCAATTAATTTTTCAAAGTTTTTTGGATCAGATGGATCTGCATATCTGCATTCAATGCCTAATTTTTTTAATGTATGAGTAAATAAGTTTACTGTTCCACCGTAAAGATCAGTTGAGCTGATGAAATTATCACCCGACTGGCAAACATTCATAATTGCAAAAGTAGATGCTGCCTGGCCCGACCCTACAGTAACACAAGCCAAACCACCTTCTAAAGCCGCAACTCTTTTTTCTAATACATCGTTTGTAGGATTCATAATTCTTGTGTATATATTTCCGAATTCTTTTAGACCAAAAAGATTTGCTGCATGATCTGTATTATTGAACTGATAAGATGTAGTTCTATAAATTGGAACTGCTACAGCGGTTGTTGATGGATCACTTCTATATTCACCACCGTGTAATGCTATTGTTTCTGGATTCTTTGATTTTGACATTTTTTTCTCCTTTTTTAGTGCTTTGCTTTATGCTGGTGCACAATATAGTTCAAATACCCTGACAAAAAAAGTTTTTCATCAACCTAATTCTATTTTTTAAAAACTATACAAGCAAGTTCTAAAAACCCATATTATAAAGGGTTTTTTTGATAAATTAATACAACCTATCAATTGACATTGTAATTTTTTATAAGTATTAATCCCGCATCCATGACAAAATTTATTAAAAACAATGAAATAAATAGTAATTGGTATGAAATTGACGCTAAGAACGCCGTCGTTGGAAGATTAGCAACTATTATTACAAAAATTATAAGAGGAAAAAATAAGACTACTTTCACTCCTCATATGGATCATGGAGATTATGTTGTTGTAAAAAATATTGAACAAATTAAATTCACAGGAAGTAAATTTCAAAATAAAAAATACTATAGACATACTGGATACCCCGGAGGTATTAAAGAAACTACTCCAGAGAAAATGCATAATAAAAAGCCAGGTGAAGTATTAAAACTTGCTGTCAAAAGAATGCTTCCTGGTGGTCCGTTAGCAAAAAAGCAACTTACAAAATTAAAAATCTATTCTGGTCCAGATCACCCTCATAGTTCTCAAAATCCTAAAACTATAGATTTAAAACAATTGAATAGTAAAAATATTATTAAAGCTTAAAAATGGAAAATATAAAATTAGATTTTAAAGATAGTAAATACGCAACAGGAAGAAGAAAAACATCTATAGCTAAAGTATGGTTAAAAAAAGGAAGTGGAAAGATCTATGTAAACGGAAAGAATTTTGAAGAATACTTTAAAAGACCTAACCATAAGATGCAAATTTTAAGACCTTTTGAGATAATTAATAAACCAACTGATTTTGATGTTAGAAGTCATGTTGTTGGTGGAGGTCTTTCAGGTCAAGCTGGAGCACTTGTTCACGGTATTTCAAGAGCCTTATTATTAGTTGACTCAGAGCTTAAACCAACATTGAGAAAAGAAAAACTTACCACAAGAGACTCTCGATCAGTTGAAAGAAAGAAACCTGGTCGTGCAAAAGCTAGAAGAAGTTACCAGTTTTCTAAAAGATAATTTCTTTTTTAATTTCAACTGTTATATTAAATTATTATGACTAAGTTAAACATACTGGTAGCTGGTTCAACAGGATATATTGGATTACAGCTTATTAAACTATTACTTAAACATAGAAATATTAAAATAAAATATTTATGTGGAAATTCATCTGTAGGTAAAAATGTAAGTTTTTATGATAGTTCACTTAAAAACAAAAAATTACCTAAAATAATGAAATTTAATTATAGATTCTTAAAAAATATTGATGTTATATTTACAGCTTTGCCTAATGGTGAAGCCCAAAAAATTTCTAATCATTTGTTACCAAACAATATTTTAATTGATTTATCAGCAGACTTTAGACTTTCTAAAGCAAAAGATTATTTAAAATGGTATAAAATCAATCATAATTCCAAAAAAAATATAAATAAAAGTATATATGCATTGCCAGAACTATCTAAATCTGATGTTAAAAAATACAAAATTATATCTTGCCCAGGCTGTTACCCAACATCAATTTTAATTCCGTTAATACCTTTAATTAAAAAAAAATTGATAAATATAAATAATATAGTTATCGACTCAAAATCTGGTTATTCTGGAGCTGGAAGAGGTGTCCATAAAAAATATAAAGATAAAAATTTATATGAATCATTAAGCGCTTATGGCGTTGGTTTTCATAGACACAACTCTGAAATAGCACAGGAACTAAATAAAATTACAAATAAACATGTTAATTTTTTATTTACTCCACATTTATCACCTATGTTTAAAGGAATTTTAAGTACTATTTATGTTGATTTAACTACCAAATCAAATTTATCAAAAATTCACAATGAATTAATTAAATTTTATAAAAATGATTATTTTGTTAAAATTTTTAAACCAAATACATTTTTGACAACAAATGATGTGATAAATACCAATTTTTGCAATATATCTATTTGTAAATCTAAGTATAAAAATAAAGTAATTATTTTGTCTACAATTGACAATTTGATTAAGGGAGGAGCAGGGCAGGCAGTGCAAAATTTAAACCATTATTATAATTTTAATATTAAAATGGGCTTGAAATGAATAAAATAGCATTTTTAACTTTAATAATAATCATTTTTACATCGTGTTCGTTAGATACTGAGTCGGGTATATGGAACAAAAAAATTAATAAAAAAAAACTTTCGAAAGTAGATATTAATGATTTAGATAAAGATATTTCATTTAATCAATATAAAGATATAGTCACTGAATATGGCAAATATAGCGAATTTCCAGATATTAATAATTAAATAATGAATAAAAAAATAAATATAGCAATTGTTGGTTTGGGACAGGTTGGTAGCTATCTTTATAATGATTTGTTAAAGAAAAAAAATGATATTAATATCAAAACTGGAAAATTAATTAATATATCTGCAATTTCGGCAAAAAATTTTAAAAAAAAAAGAAAATTTAAAATAAACAAAAAAATTTTTTTTAAAAATCCTCTTGATATTTTAAAAAAGAAAAAAATTGATATTTTGGTTGAAGCAATTGGCTTATCCGATGGAATTTCAAAAAGACTTGTTGAAACAGCCTTAAGAAAAAGAATTCATGTGGTAACACCAAATAAAGCATTAATTTCAAAACATGGTGATTTTTTATCAAAACTTGCTGAAAAAAATAAAGTTAACCTAGAATTTGAAGCTTCTGTTGGTGGTGGAATTCCTATATTAAGAACAATTAAAGAAGGTTTAGCAACTAATAAAATTAACAAAGTATTTGGAATATTGAATGGAACATGTAATTACATTCTAACAGAGATGGAGAGTACAAAAGATACTTTTTTCAATGTATTAAAAAAAGCTCAAAATTTAGGATATGCAGAACCAGGAAATCCAAAATTAGATTTAAATGGATATGATGCTTTAGCAAAAGTAAGGATTTTATCTTCATTAGCTTTTAACAAAAAAATTTCTAAAACTAAATGTTTAATGGAGGGAATAGAAAATATAGAGACACATGATATCAATATAGCAAGTCAATTAAATTTAAGAGTAAAACTTCTAGGAATTACTGAATTAATTAACAATAAATTATTTGAAAGAGTTCATCCCTGCTTAATTAATAAAAATAACTATATAGCAAATGTTGATGGTGTTATGAATGCAGTAATTTTAAATGGTGAGCCTGTAGGAGAAAGCGTTCTACAAGGGGAAGGGGCTGGACCTGGACCAACATCCTCAGCTTTAATGTCCGATATATTATCTATACTAAGAGGCAATATTAAGTATCCTTTTGGAATACCTGATAAAAAGAGAAGTAAAGTTGATGTTTATAACAAAAATAATTATGAAAACTCTTTATATTTAAGATTCGAAGTAAAAGACAAACCAGGAGTATTATCAGAAATAACAAGACATCTTGCAAAAAAAAATATATCAGTTGAGAGACTTATACAGATACCCAACCATAAAAAAAAAACTGCATCAATAGTTATAATTACACATAGATGTAGAGAATTGGATGTACAAAATTGTTTAAAATCATTCAGATCAAATAGAAATATATTAAAAAGCCCAACTCTAATAAGACTTCTTTAATTATGGAAATCTATATAAAGATTTTTGAGGTTTTATTTCCAGTTTTTTTCGTCATTGGTGTTGGATACTATATAGGAAAAAAAAAATCCAACTTTTGATACAAAATTTATAACAACTTTTGCAGGAAATATAGGAACTCCTGCGATGATTTTTTATACTGTAACAACAACTGGAATCACATTAAGTATTTTTGTCCATTATTTCGTTTATTCCTTGATAATAATAGGTGGATTTGCAGTTATTGGATTAATTTTGCTTTTTCTACTTAAAAAAGATCTTAGCATGGAGCTTCCTCCATTAATTTTACCAAATACTGGCAACATGGGAGTTCCAATTTGTTTGTTTGCTTATGGTACCCAAGGTTTAGGTGTTGCTTCATCTATTGCATCTGTAATAATTTTATTTCATTTCACTTTGGGTGTTTTTCTTGCAAAAAAAAAATTTTCTTTTGATATTTTAATTAAAAGTCCACCTTTTTACGCCATTATTATTTCTGTTATGTTTTTATATTTTGAGACCAATCCTCCAATGTTTCTTGAAAATACCACCTTTCTTTTGACATACGCTACTATTTTTTTAGTCCTAATGTCGTTGGGTATAGCATTAACTAGATTTAAATTTTCATTAAAAGATTCAATTATTCTTTCATTTTGTAGAGTAATTATAGGACCTATTATTGCTTATACTCTTATTTATTATTTTAATTTATCTGGATTTGCTGCTGGTGTTTTACTTATACAAAGCGCTATGCCAAGTGCTATACTAAATTATTTAGTAGGTAGCATGTATTCTCCAAAAAAAATTGTAGATAGTATTGCTAGTACTATAGTTGTCTCAACTTTAATGTCTTTCATAACAATTCCTATAGTTGTCTTCATTGCTTTAAAATATTTCTCTTAATGAAAGCAATACTACTTAACTTGTCAGCATGGGCAGTACTACCTTTTATGGATACTATTGCAAAATATCTTTCATCTGAATTATCTTTTTTCCAAATTACTTGGGCCAGATATTTTTTTACTGTCTTTTGGACACTTCCTTTTATGTATATTTTCTTTAGAAAGAATTTAAAGTCGAGTGAAAATCTTAAATTACAAATTTTGAGAGGTTTAACTTTATTGTGTGCAAATATTTTTTTTTTATTCAATATCAGTTATATCTATGGCAAAGGCTTTAACGCTAGCTTTTGTAGCTCCATTAGTAACTACAGCTTTGTCCCCATTTCTTTTAAAAGAAAAGGTTGGAATAAGAAGATGGACAGCTGTTATAATTGGATTTATTGGTAGTTTAATTGTTATTAGACCAGGTTTTATTGAATTTAATTTAGCAACAATAGCTGCATTAGGAACTGGGTGTTTTTATGGTTTTTATTTAATAATTACTAGAAAACTTCATACGACTGACAACCCATTATTAACTCTTTTGTTAACTGGTGTAGTAGGGGCTTTGATATCATCATTATTTGTTCCTTTAGTTTGGGTTAATCCAACTAATATTCAATGGTTTTGGCTTTCTATAATGGGAATTTTTGCTTGCCTAGGTCATATCTTGCTTATCTACTCTTTAAAATATGCTGATGCTTCTAAATTAGCTCCATTTGGATATTTTGAAATTATAACTAATATTTTATTAGGCTATTATATCTTTAAAGATTTTCCTGATTTTTGGACTTTTATAGGTTTATTTATAATAATATCTTCAGGTGTTTATATTTTTAAAAGAGAATTAAAAATTAATTAATTTTTATAAAGTATGAATATATTAACTATAACTTAATATTTTACTTTAATAATTAATTATAAACAATTGATATTATTAAATTAAATTATTTTCTTAAAGTAAATAATAAAACATGTTTAAATTAGATGCAATACCCCTATATTTAAGGTTAATTGAAATATAAAAAATCAGAAAAACTAGATAAATCAAGGCATATTGATAAATTTATTATTGAATTAAGATAAATCAGTAAAGATAGAAAAAATTTAACATCATATTAATGTTAAAAAGATCATCAAAAATAGGGTTTTTTTAGACATTAAAAAAGCATTGGTATACTTAAATTCTGAAGGTTTGCAATACAAGAATATAGCATTTAAAGGGCCATAGAAGGGGTTTATTTAACAATATGCTAATTTATAGTGCAACTAATAGGAGAAAAACTATAAAAAATTAATATAAACAGATAAATTGTTAAAAATTGTTGATATTTAAGGATTCTAGAGCGAAAAACCTTCATTTTTCAAAAGTTTTTTCTTCAATTTAATCCCTCCAGGGGCCGAATAACCTCCTAATGTTCCATCAGATTTGATAACTCTATGACATGGTACTTTTGGTGCATAAGGGTTCTTTCCACAGGCATTAGCAACAGCTCTAGAAGACCTGGGTCTATTTATTGCCTTTGCTACTTGTTTGTAAGTTTTTACCTTGCCTCTAGGGATTTTTAATAAATATTTCCAAACTTTGATTTGAAAATCAGTTCCTTTTAACATCATAAATGGGGAAAACCCTGAATCTTCACACCTTTTGGGTGTAAAGATCAGATGTTTGGCACGTCGTTGATTGCGCTACCGCCATGCCTTTCACTCCGCGATTTTAGCGCTACTCCGCGGAGTTTTCTGCCCCCTGGGCTTGAACCTCTCGGTTTTTCCCCAGTCGGTCAGTTAAGAGTTGCCTCTTAATTCATTTTTAACAATATCAAACAACAACGGTTGTATGTATCACTTTTTAGTTGATTTTATTAAGTTTTTAACAGGGGTGAATAGTGGGGATAAAATAATTAAAATAGAAGCAAGGATAAAAGCACTACAAAACCTAGGGCAATAATCCCAAATATGGATGTAATTATTCTGCTTTTTGTTTGATTTTTAAGTTTTGGCCAATAATTCATAATTATAAATGTTCCTATAACTACTGAAAGTGCTATTAAAATGTATTTAGGCATTTAAATTAATCGATTTTAATTTTTATTTTATCTTGTTTAATATTTAACTCTTTTTTCTTATTTTTTTCAGTTTTAATTGGTTTTTTTTCTAAATCAATTGTGCAATTTGTTAAATTAAAAATTAGAATGATTATTGCGAAAAACTTTATCATTTTAAATAATAACTTATATGCTTGACATTCTAAATATGATATATTATATATTCCGATAATTAATGGTTATCGGAAATAAATATGAATGATCTTGTAACAGATTTAAAAAGTCTTGAATTAGAAACATTAAAAAACCTAAGGAGTTCTAAATCTATAAATACTTTAAGGGCTTATCAATCGGATTTTAAGGATTTTTCAGCTTTTTGCGTTAAAAATGGATTAAACTCAATGCCAACAGAGCCTAAAATATTATCACTATACCTAACCCACTTGTCCAATACATCAAAATTTAGCACTTTAAAAAGAAGAATAGCCTCTATAAGCGTGATTCATAAGATGAAAGGGCATTATTTAGATACAAAACATCCAATAATTATGGAAAATTTACATGGAATAAGAAGGTTAAAAGGAACAATTCAAAAAGCTAAAAAACCAATATTAATCAATGATTTAAAGAAAATAGTTAATGTTATAGATCAACATATTAACAACTACAAATCAAAAGATATAGAAAAATTAAAAAGCATTAAAAATAAAATTAGAGATAAAGCAATGATCTTAATTGGATTTTCTGGAGGATTTAGAAGATCAGAGCTGGCTAGTATTGATTATGAGGATATAGAATTTGTTGCCGAGGGAATGAAAATTTTTATTAAAAGATCGAAAACTGACCAATCTGGAGAGGGAATGATAAAAGCAATCCCCTACTTTGATAATAAAATTTATTGCCCTGTTATTGCTATAAAACATTGGATTGAATTAAATAAAATTAAGTCGGGTAAAATATTTGCAATATCAGATAAAAGTGTAGCTCTAATTATAAAAAAATATGCCTCAATATCAGGGTTAGATTCAAATAAATATGGTGGGCACAGTTTAAGATCAGGATTTGCAACATCCGCAGCTGAATCTGGTGCCGAAGAAAGAAATATAATGGCAATGACGGGCCACAAAACAACTCAAATGGTAAGAAGATATATTCAGGAAGCTAATCTTTTTAAAAATAATGCTTTAAATAAAATTAAATTATAACAATTTATATATATCTTTACTTAAATCTTCAAAATTTTTTCTAAATATATAGTTATAATTTCTAAAGTGATGAGTCCATTTTTTATAAAATGCAATTTGTGATTCTTCAATTATATCAATTTGAATTATATTATTAGCTGAAGCAACATGAGATACTGCACCGTGACATGAAATTAAAAGATCAGATTTATTAATTATATTTTCTAGATCAGCGAAATCTTGGTCTTCAAATAACAAAATACTGGGATTTAAATTTGTTTCAAATAGTTTTATTAAAATTTTTGGAGTTTTTAGGCCAGTAGTTATTATTATACTTTTATTAGTTTTATTAACAATTGTATTTAGAAAAGATAATAATTGATTTTTGTCTGGTTCAATATCTGAATATTTCAATATATATTCACTATGTATCCATTTTTCATCAAAATGTAAAAGTATAAATTTTTGAGGTAAATCGATTTTTTTGTGAGATCTATTTTCTAATATATTCAAATCATTATCATCAAATTTAAAATTTAATAAGTTTAAAATTTTTTTTATATCCAAAAAGTATGAACTTTGAGTATCGGAAAAGATTTTATTTTTTGACTTTAAAAAAAAAGATATAAAGTTAGATCTATTTTTTGAGTCATGTAATATAATAGAATGATATTTGTTCTTTTTTAACTTATTAATTAATTGAAATATATTTAAAAAGCCTCTTTTAAACAAAAGTACTTCATCAATGATTTTAAAGGTTTTTATATAATCAAAATTACTTTCTGATGCTACAACTTTAATAAAGGCATTAGGATCATTCCTTTTAATTGATTTAATTAATATAGCTGAAAGTAGAAAGTCCCCTATTCTATCGGTCCTAAAGATAAGGTATTGGTTCATTTATCGTGCCATAAATATTTATTATTATTTTTGAAATCGAACGTTTTATTAATTATGAAATCAGCCACCAAGTTAGAATTGAAATATTTAAGATATTTTTCTTTACCTTTTTTGGCTATAGATTTTCTTAACTTATCATCTTTGCTAATTTTTAGTATTTTTTCTGATAAATCTGAAATATTTTTATAAAAAACCATTTCTTTATCATTAAAAAAATCTCTATATCCAGTTTTTTCATCTATTAAAGTGACTAAACCATTTCCTGTAATTTGGGTTATTCTATCACTACTATAATATTTTATGGGGGAACCTCTGCTTAAATTTAAGCCCATTTTTGAGTTGGATATCGTTTTAAAGTATTGGTCGGCCCAAATAGGTTGAACATTGTTTATTCCAAAGAAATCAAATTTAATATTTTTTGAAATTTCAATTAATTTTAACAAAAATTTTTCTCTATCATCATTTGTACGCATTTTTAAACTACCCCTGTGGACTCCGTGACTTAGTGCAAAAAAAACATCATTTGGACATTCATGTTTAAAATTATTCAATATTTCAAAAGAATGATCGGCTGGGTTTGGAATAAAATAATTTTTATTCTTTTGTGATAAAAAATTTAAAGCATCAGGACTCGTTGTAAGAAAGTTAGTATCAATAAAGTCTGACTTATCTAGTATTCTATTTTTATTTCTTTTGAAATCTGGTCCATTTTTATTTAGTGGATCAAGAAACCATTGTGCAATTTTTAAATTTGGATATTCATCTTTCAAATTACCCAAAATATTTGAAGAAATAAGATCTGCATGACCTAATACAATAAGATCTGGCTTATAATTATAACATGTTTTAATTAATTTATCATTCAAGGATTTAGAACCTTTGAAGTCACGGTAAGATTTGTAATGTTTTTGGATATCTCTATCACTAAATTCTAAAACACTATTGCCCAATCTTATAAATCCATTATTTATTCTTCTCCCAGTATTAAAAAAAAGTCTTCCATTGTGTCGTTCATTAAAATTAGTTATATGTAAAATTCTCATTGTTTTTTTTTCAGAATATGTATTAATTTTTTTCATTAATAATAATTTTTGATCTCTAACCTTGTCTAAAATATCTGCTATGTATTTGTGAGTTAAATAGAAGTTTCTATAAGATTGTTTCTGTAGATTGGTTCTTAACTTAATATTTTTTATTAACTTTTCAATTTCAAAATAAATTTCATTAGAATTAAGTTTTTTAAGAATTATTCCATTTGTAATAGTTTCGGGCAAACCTCCCCTATTACTTATTATAACTGCACAACCATTAGCTGCAGCTTCTAAACTAGATCTTCCAAATGGCTCTTCCCATCTGGAGCAAACAACAGCTATGCTAGTTTTTTTATAAATTTTTAAAACCTCGTAATGTTTTTTAAAACCTAACTTTATTAAATTTTTATGATTAAAATATATTTTATCCCTGGGCTCGTCACCAACAACGATTCCAGTCCAATCCTTATGCTTATTTAAAATTTTAATTACAGCAGCTCCAAATAAATCATAGCCTTTTGATTTATTTAATTTTCCTACAAATGTAATTATTTTTTTTTTATTCTTTATTTTAAAATTATTCTTTTTAGCTGATTGATTTACAACTATCAATTTTTCACTATTTACATAATCATTTTTCATGCTCTCCAAAAATCTTTTCTTTGACCAGTTACTATTAAAAATAATTTTAAAACAGTGCTTCATTAAAAAAATTCTTTCAGATATAGTTTTCGATCCACTCATAGATAAAGGGTCATTATGAAAATACAGTATATATTTTCTTTCATCGAGTGAATTGACTAAGTATTTTAAATAAATTGGTCTGTTGTGTAGTTCTATAAGGTTTGATTTTTTAATTCTTTCTTCTCTAATAAATTCATTAACATATTCTTTATTTTGGCTTTGAAGAAAGATAGTTGAAGGTTTTATATTTATATAATTCAAATTGAAAGTATTTTTAAAATTTGTATTGCCGTATATAAATGTATTTTTTTTATATCTACTAATTTTTGTAGTATCATTAACAAATAAAGATACAGCGCCAGCGTAATTTGGTGAAAAATTTTCTTTAAATGGAAGCAATATTGATATTTTCAATTTATAATCCTAGTTTAATTATATTTCTTAATTTATAGTTTTTTTTCAATTTAAATTCTTCTTTCATAGCAATTTTTTTTTTATCATATGTTTTGTGGTAAACTAGCTTCCATTTTCTTCCTCTTGTAAATTTAGCACCCTTTGAAGAATTATGTAATTTAAGTCTTTTTTCAATGTTATTTGTATAACCTACATAAGAAATTGTTCTTTTTTTGTTTTTTGAGACGATAAGATAAACAAAATACATTAAAATGGCGGTCCCTAGGGGAATCGAACCCCTCTTTCATGGATGAAAACCATGTGTCCTAACCGATAGACGAAGGG
>MDSW01122733.1_pt1 | contig 37051 bp, 38 predicted proteins | sample 811171 | NCBI WGS metagenome assembly MDSW01 (sample SAMN05326641, study PRJNA326480) | marine metagenome | isolation source: seawater | place: Atlantic Ocean: North West | collected 2012 | reverse complement strand
GGCGGTCAATACCGTGCTGCGCGTGCTCAACCCGGGCGGCGCAAGGGCCTCGGTGCAAGGTGTCTTCCATCCGCCGTATCGCGAGCTGCAATCCGATGCCTGCGCGCTGCTGGGTTTGCAAGCGATGACGGTGATCAAGGGCGGTGGCGGCGAGTTCGAGCGCCATCCGGGCAAGGACATCGCGCTCTTCGGCCTGCGGTCGGGGGAGGCATGGACCGGGCAGGGTGCGGCCAGCTGCGGCGCGACCCGCCGTCTTGCCGATGCGGCCCCCGATCCCGCCGATCTGGGGCGCCTCTGGTCGGGCGAGATCGACGATCCCTTCGCGACCGAAATCGTTCTCGGCACGGCAGAGCTGGCGCTCGACACCGCCGGAATCGCACAGCCCCGCGCGCGCCCCGCCGATCTCTGGGCACGCCGACACAGCGCGCGCGCCGCTTGAAAGGAAGATGATCATGAAGCTCTCTGCCGCATCCCCGTTTGCCCCGAGCGACGCCGCGCTTCGCGCCCGCAAGCCGGGGATTCTGGCTTTCATGAGCGAGGTTTTCCACGACTGGCGGCTCGCTTTGGCAGGCGTCTCGCCGAAGGCCGTGACCCCGACCCGATCCGCACCCGGTCGCGCGAAACCGGGCGCGATCGCACTTGTCGGCGCGGGCCCCGGTGCGCGGGACCTGCTGTCGCTTCGGGCGGTTCAGCGTCTGAGCCAAGCCGATATCGTCTTCTACGATCGCCTCGTCGATCCGGAGGTTCTAGAGTTGGCGCGCAGGGATGCCGAGCTCGTCTATGTCGGAAAGGCCGTCGGCGCCTGCGCCTGGCCGCAGGAGCGGATCGACGCGGTGATCGTAGCGGCGGCGCTGCAGGGCAAGCGGGTCGTGCGGCTGAAAAGCGGCGATCCGTGCATGTTTGGACGCGCTACCGAAGAGCTTGCCGCCGCGCGCGCCAACGGCATCCCGGTCGAAATCGTGCCCGGTGTGACCGCAGCCTCCGCCGCAGGGGCCGCGCTTGGCCGGTCGCTGACGGAACGCGGCGCCACCGACCGCGTGGTCTTCGCCACCGGCATGTGTCGCGCGGGCGACGACACGCCCGATTGGGGGGCATCCACACGCCCGGGCACGACGCTCGCGCTTTACATGGGCGTGCGGCAGGCGCCCGTTATCGAGGCGAACCTTCTCGCGGCGGGTGTCCCGGCTGTCTCCGAGGTCGAGATCGTCTCGGATATTTCGACCGACCGTCAGAGGATCGCGACCTGCCAGCTTGGCGCGCTCGCCGCGACGATCCGGGCGGAAAAGATAGGCAACCCGGCGATCATCCTGATCCGTCACGACAAGGGAGCCGCGTGCCTCGGCGGCACGGCGGACCTGCAGTCTCGGGACGTGGGAAAAGCCGGAAAAACGCCGCTGGTCGCCGATTTCTAACGCCGAAGTTGTTACAGCTCACATCTCAGTGCGCAAGCGGGAGGTCGGAGCCGCCGAGTTTCACCGGCGAGCCCCTGCTTTTCGCCCCTTCGCGAATGGGGTTATTCGAGGCACATCAGGACCTCAATGCCCCATCATCATTTCACCCTTTGCCATCGCCAGATGGTGCGGCTGATGATGCGCGCCGACGGTCAGGATGCCGATGAAGCCGAGCGCGCGGATCTTCTGCGCATCCGCGCCGGTCACGGTCAGCACGCTGCCGCCAGGGATTTCCTCGGCGCTCATCTCCCAGCCCTCGACCCCGTTCATCGTCGCGACATGGGCAGGCACCATCGCACGGATCGAGGCGGTGACCTCGGGGTCGTCCGAGGTTGCCTCGAAACGGGCACCACCTTCGATGTCGTCCTCTTTGACCTTGGCGCGCAGGGTGACGTTGTTCATGTCGATCAGATGCTGGCGCAGACCCTCGATATTGACGCGGTTCCAATCCGTCTCGGGATCGGCGAGCAGATAGGCGACGATCTCCTGAATGGCTGCGAAGGCGGACTGGCCCGGCTCGGTGATCGCGCCCGTGTCCCCGGATTGCATGCCGGGCATCTGCGCGGTCGAAGCCATCGGCATCTGCCCGTCGGCATGAGCGTCGTCGGACATCATGTGGTCGTCATGTGCGGGCATGTCTTCGTCGCCCATATGCTCATGGTCGCCCATATCCGCGTCGTCCATCATCATGTGATCGCCCGACATCATGTCATGCGCGCTCCCACCCGCGCTGCCATCTCCGTGCGCGTAGCTGACGGTGGGCAACGCCACGAGGGCGAGAATGCTAAGAAAACGTGTCATGAGTCCTCCGGAGTTTTGCGTAACTCTGTCATCTTTGTGCGCCGATGTCACAGCTTCAGCCTCCGCAAGCGCAAGGCGTTACCGATCACCGAGACCGACGAGAAGCTCATCGCGAGCGCCGCGATCACCGGCGAGAGCAGCACGCCGAAGACGGGGTAGAGCACACCCGCCGCGATCGGCACGCCCGCGGTGTTATAGGCGAAGGCGAAGAACAGGTTCTGGCGGATGTTGCGCATCACGCCCTCGGCCAGACGGCGCGCGCGCACGATGCCGGTCAGGTCGCCCTTGACGAGCGTCAAGCATGCGCTTTCGACCGCGACATCCGCGCCGGTGCCCATGGCGATGCCGACATCGGCAGCGGCGAGTGCGGGTGCGTCGTTCACCCCGTCACCGGCCATCGCGATGGAGGCGCCATCCTTGCGCAGTTTCTCGACCAGCGCGGCCTTGTCCTCGGGTGACACCCCGGCATGGACCTCGTCGATGCCCAGCTCGCGCGCGACGGCCCTTGCGGTGCCCTCGCTGTCGCCCGTCGCCATCACGATCCGCAGGCCTTCCTCGTGGAGCGCGCGAATGGCGTCTGCCGTGGTCTCCTTGATCCGGTCGGCCACTGCGATCACCCCGATCACCTTGCCGTCGCGGGCGAGATACATCGCGGTCTTTCCGTCCGATTGCAGGCGTTCGACCGCCTCGGACTGAGTGGAGGTATCCGCGCCGATCTGCTCCATCAGCGCCGCATTGCCGAGCGCGATCTGTGCGCCGTCGACGCGGCCTGTGACCCCCTTGCCGGTCACCGCCTCGAAGCCTTCGGCGTCCAGTTTGGGCGCATCCTCGGCCCCTTGCACGATGGCCTCGGCCAGCGGGTGCTCCGAACCCCGTTCCAGCGCGGCGGCAAGCGATTTGACCTCTTCCTCGGAGGCCCCGTCCGCGATCACATCGGTCAGCGCGGGCTTGCCCTCGGTCAGCGTGCCGGTCTTGTCGACGATCAGCGTGTCGACCTTGGCGAAGCGCTCCAGCGCCTCGGCGTCGCGGATCAGCACGCCCGCGCTTGCGCCGCGCCCGGTGCCGACCATCACCGACATCGGCGTGGCCAGACCCAGCGCGCAGGGGCAGGCGATGATCAGGACGGAGACGGCGGCCACGGTCGCATAGCCCAGTGCGGGCGAGGGGCCGAAGACGAGCCAGGCTATGAAGGCGAGGATCGAACAGGCCACCACGGCGGGCACGAAATAGAGCGCGACGCGATCGGCCAGCCCCTGGATCGGCGCGCGCGAGCGTTGCGCCTTGCCGACCATCTCGACGATGCGCGAGAGCGTGGTTTCCGAGCCGACAGCCTGCGCCTCCATCACGAAGCTGCCCTGTTTGTTGAGCGTGCCGCCGGTGACCGCATCGCCTTGGGCTTTCTCGACCGGGACGGGCTCACCGGTGATCATGCTCTCGTCGATAGCGGAGGAGCCTTCCGCGACCACGCCATCCACCGGCACGGTCTCACCCGGGCGCACGCGCAGCTTGTCGCCCGTCTGCACCTGATCGAGCGGCACGTCCTCGTCACCGTTTTCGCCCACGCGGCGCGCGGTTTTCGGCGCGAGGTCCATCAGCGCGCGGATCGCGTCGCCGGTTTTCTCGCGCGCGGACAGCTCCATGATCTGGCCGATCAGCACCAGCACGAGGATCACCGCCGAGGCCTCGAAATAGACCGGCGGCAGGCCGTGCTCGTTCAGCATCTCGGCGGGGAAGATACCCGGCACCAGAAGCCCCGCGAGCGAGAACAGATAGGCCGCGAGCGTGCCCAAAGCGATCAGCGTCCACATGTTGGGCGAAACATTCACCACCGATTTCCAACCGCGCACGAAGAAGGGCCGCGCGAACCACAGCACCGGCGTCGCCAGCGCGAATTGCAGCCAGAGGAAGGCTTTCGGCCCGATCCACTCCGCGAAGGGCAGCCCGATATGCGCGCCCATCTCCAGCACGAAGACCGCAGCCGCCAGAGGCCCCATGATCCACAGCCTGCGCCGGAAATCCACGAGCTCGGGGTTCGGGCCGCTATCGGCACTGGGGCTCATCGGCTCCAGCGCCATACCGCATTTCGGGCAGTCGCCGGGCTTGTCCTCGACGATCTCGGGATGCATCGGGCAGGTATATTGCGTGCCTTCGGGCATCGGCTTGGCAGCGGGACGAACGCCCAGATAATCCTCGGGCCGGGCTTCGAACTTGTGCTGACAGCCCTCGGAGCAGAAATAGAACCGCTCGCCGTCGAGCTTGGCCATATATTTCGCCGTCGCGCGCTCGACCGACATCCCGCAGACCGGGTCGGTCGCCTTGATGTAGTCATCGGGCTTGGCCACGAACTTGTCGTGACAGCCTTGCGAACAGAAGTGGTAGAGATGCCCGTCATGCTCGGCACTGGGCTTGTCGGCATCCGGGTCGACCGTCATTCCGCAGACCGGATCGCGGGTGATCGCGTCCGTCGTTTCCTGCGTGTCGTGGGTCTCGTTGTGGGCGTGTTGCGATGTCATCCGTTCATCCTTTCGGCAACTTCGCCCGATCAGATAGGGCTTCCAGCTGCTGGAGGGTCAAGAGTATAACCGATCTTTTTCCTAAACCCGGTCCCGCGTCCCTATGTTCCAGCGGCTCTCACGCAAGCGTGACTTTTGCTTCCAGTGACTGGAAGGTTTATATACCAAGCGCAGGAGGCCTATGCAGATGAATATCGGAACCGCCGCGACGCAGACCGGGCTGCCGGTCAAGACAATCCGCTATTACGAGGAGATCGGCCTCGTCACGCCCGACCGGCGGGCGAATGGCTATCGCGATTTCTCCGACGCTTGCGTGGAGCAGTTGCGGCTTCTGGCGCAGGCGCGGCACCTTGGGTTCTCGCTCGAGGAATGTCGCCGTTTGCTCAGCTTGAGCGCCGATGAGGGGCGGGCCAGCCGGGATGTGCGCGCGCTCGCGCAGCAAAACCTCGAAGCGGTGCGCGAGAAGATCGCCTCTCTCAGTGCATTGGAGGCGCAACTCCAACGTCTGATCGCGCAATGTCATGGCGACGATGCCCCCGATTGTGCGATCCTAGACGACCTGATGGGGCAGCGCGGGAATTGACAGCCGCGCCAGAGCCCACCAGATAGAGGGCAGGGAGAAACCGGGAGAGCCATGCGCAAAGCGCTGCATATCGTCATCGTCGGGCTGGTCTGTTTGATCGGTCTTTCGCAGTTGGGCGCGCCCGCTGCCGCGATGACCCATGCGCGTGCGATGGATACGATGGACGCAATCACCGTCAGCGATTGCGCGGCCTGTCCCGACAGCCATCACGATGCGGGCTCGACGCAGGACCAATCCTGCCCCCATGCGCAGATGATGGTCTCGGCCACGCTGGACTTCGCGCCGGAATTCTCGCTGAGCCGGGCTGACCTGTCGGTGACACTCCTGCCTGCGGAGACGCCCGCGCCCTTGGCGCATGAGCCCCAACTCGACCTTCCGCCACCGCGTATCTGATCGATCACACCGTCGCTGGCCCCTGAGGGGGTTCGTCTGTCGCGTCCCGAGCCCGGGCGCATGATCGAACAGGATACTCTATGAAACGCTATATTCTCTCTGCCGCGGTCGTCGCGGCCCTCGCTGCGGGCGGTTGGCTCGTGATGCAGCCCGACACCGCGAGTGAGGCCGAGGCGGCCACGCCTGCCAAAGGCGATCCGCTCGTCGCTGTCACCTTGCCGAATACGCTCTCCGAACAGGCCCAGATGGGCAAACGCGCTTTCGACGCGACCTGCGCCGCCTGTCACGGCGCGAATGCCACCGGAAAAATGGGCTTCGGCCCGCCCCTCGTGCACAAGATCTATGAGCCGTCCCATCACGGGGACATGGCCTTCCAGGCCGCCGTTCAGGCGGGCGTGCGCGCGCATCACTGGAAGTTCGGCAACATGCCCCCGCAGGAGGGCCTGACCCGTGGCGATGTCGCCAATATCGTCACTTACGTGCGCGAATTACAGCGCGCGAACGGGATCGAGTGAGATGCAGAATTTCCAACTGACTCGCCGCGCGGTCCTTGCCGGAATGGGGGCCACGGCGCTGACGGCGCGCATGGGTAACGCGGCAACCGCCCCGACTCCGCTGACCGCGCAGCGCGCCATGGCCCAGATTGCCCCCGAGGGCTATCCGCAAACCGAGGTCTGGTCCTATGACGGCACGTTGCCGGGGCCGCAGCTGCGGGTGCCGCAGGGCGCGCGCCTGCAACGCCGCTTCGTCAACGAGCTCGACGTGCCAAGCTCGGTGCATTGGCACGGCATCCGCATCGACAACGCGATGGATGGCGTGGCGGGGCTGACGCAGGATGCCGTGCCGCCCGGCCAGACCTTTGATTATGAATTCGTTGTGCCGGATGCGGGCACCTATTGGTATCACGCGCATACGAACTCGATGGAGCAGGTCGCGCGCGGCCTCTCGGGTGCGCTGATCATCGAGGAGCCCGACGCGCCGGATGTCGATCGCGACGAGGTGCTGCTGCTCGACGATTGGCTGCTCAATCCCGACACCGCGCAGCTGGAGCCGGATTTCACCCATCCGATGGACCTCAGCCACGGTGGGCGTTTCGGCAATCTGGTGGGGACCAACGGGCATTACGCCCTGACCCTGAAGGCGAAAAGGCATGAGCGGTTGCGCCTGCGCCTGATCAACGCGGCCAATGCGCGGATTTTCGTGCTGCGGTTGACCGGGCTCTCGGGCTGGCAGGTGGCGCTGGACGGGATGCCGCTGCCCACGCCGGAGGCTATCCCCGAGGAACTGATCCTCGCGCCCGCGCAGCGCGTCGATCTGATCGTCGATGTGGCCAGCGACGGGGCTCAGGCGGCGATAGAGCGGTTGGGCAATGATGACCAATGGCACAGCCAGATCGCGTTCGAGATTTCCGGGGAGGCGAGCCGCACGCGGCGCGACGCGCCTGCGCCACTGCCGCCCAATCCGAACATGGCCCCGACCGATCTGACGCAGGCCCGCCCGCTGGAGATGAAGATCGAAGGCGGCGCGATGGGGCGGATGTCGCGCAACCAGATGCAGGGGCTGATGCAGAGCGGCAATTTCTGGACGCTCGCCGGCAAGGCGGGGCCGGGGGATACGCCGTTTGCGCGTCTGTCGCAGGGCGAGCCGGTGCGGCTGCGCTTCCTCAACGACACGGCCTTCCCGCATGCGATGCACCTGCACGGGATGCATTTCCGCGAGGTGCTTGAGGATGGAAGCCTCGGTCCGATGCGCGACACGGTGCTGACCTTTGCCGGACGCAGCCACGAGGTCGCGTTCACGGCCGACAATCCGGGAAAATGGCTTTTGCATTGCCACATGCTCGCCCATGCGGCGGCAGGCATGTCGTCCTGGATCGACGTGACCTGAGTTTCCGATGAAAGGAGTGACTATGAAACAACCCCTGATGACGACCCTGTTCCTGCTCGGCTGGGCGCCGATGGCGTTCGCGCATGGCGGGGTGGAGGACCCGCAGGTTCTCGCACGGATGGAAGGCATGAAGCGGCTCGGGACCGAGATGAAGCTTCTGAGCACGATGGCGAAGGGCGAGAGAGACTTCGAAGCCGAGAAGGTTCGTCGCGCGATCACCCGGATCGAGGCGGAAGCGGGACAGATTCCGGTGCTTTTCGAGCCCGAGGCGCAGGACCCGAAATCCGAGGCCCATCCGTCGATCTGGGACGAATTCCATGACTTCCGCGGTCAGGCGCAGGCGCTGGAGGAAGCGGCCAATTCGCTCTCGGAGCCGATCGAGTCCCGGCAGGCGCTTGGACCTGCTCTCGTCAAGCTCGGGGTGACCTGCAAGGAGTGCCATGACGAGTATCGGGAGTGAGCGGCGATGCGAATTGAAGCCGTAGGTCTGGCTGTCGTGATCGCGCTCGGGGCAGGGGGCGCGCAAGCCGCCAGTCTGCTCGACGGGCGCGATATCGCGGCTGGCAAGGATCTCTATGCGCAGAACTGCGCGAGTTGCCATGGCGCGCAGCTCGAAGGTCAGCCGGATTGGCGCGAGGCGGGGGCCGATGGCGTCCTGCCCGCCCCGCCGCATGACGAAACCGGCCACACATGGCACCACGAGACCGCGCTGCTGTTCGACTACGTCAAGGAGGGCGGGGCGGATGCGCTGGCCGCGCGCGGGGTCGCCGATTTCCCAAGCGGGATGCCGGGTTTCGGCGGAACGCTCGATGACGCGCAGATCCTCGATATCCTCGGCTTCATCCGATCGACATGGCCCGAGCGGATGCAAGCGGTGCAGGCGGCGCGCGACGCGCAGTAAGCCCCCGGCGCGGCTCCGTCGGTCCGTGCCGCAAATGTGCCTTGGAGCGTGCCGCGTTTGTGCCTTCGGGAAGCCAGAAAAAAGAAAGCCCGGAGCGAACTCTGGGTTTTTCTCTCTGAAGTCAGTCTCCTGCGTGAGATTTGGCTCCGGCGGCAGGGAACGGGGCTGTCTTGGATTCAGTCTTAAGAAGTTGAAGTCGTTAAGGGTTTTCTGCGTAGTCCCGTGGTTTTTGCCACAGTTGGATGTCCTAAGGATGGGTGTTCGATTTCGGCGCGGCAAGGTATTTTCGGTAGTCCGATCACGCTATCGAGCCGAAAAATCGCTCGGCTTGACAGAAGGGTTGGCTTGGCTGCGTTCACCAAGTGTTCTTAGCACATCTCGAGATTAGCTCCGGCCAGCCAGAAGGTGCCAGCCGAATTGGAGTCGAAATACCAATACTTCGAGGTATTGGTCGCCTGAGCTTGGCACGCCGAGTGTCAGTGCCGACTAACCGGAGCGTAAAAGGCAGCGAGGTTCCCGTAGCTGCGTCCGAATATTGACAACACAGCCACCCCGGTCGAACACGTTCATTGGTTCGTAATGTCGCCCTTGAGAGAATAGCCGATCATCAGCACGTCCTTGCGGGTCATCTCGTCGATCTCATGCGCGGCGAGGACCGACATGATGTCGTCGATTGCGGCCATGTATTCGCCGGTGCTGATATTCATGCCGCGATGCGCCGCCACCATGTCACGCCCGGTATATTGCTCGGGGCCGCCACTGCCTGCGCCGAAGAAAGCGCAGAGTTGGGCCTTGGCGTCGTTCAGGTCGTCTGGCCTTTCGCGGTATGGCAGGAAACGGGCGCTGATTGCGGGGTTTACCATATGCGCCTCGAGGACATCGTCGACGAGCGCCTTGATCCCGGGCTTTCCGCCCAGCCGGTCGTAGAGGGTCTGTTCCATCGTTCTTGCTCCTTGTTCGCTATCCGAAGTGTTTGCTGCTTGGACCCCGGGCGCTGGGTCGCGCCCGGGATGAGGCTTCATTGCGCGGCCTGCTGCACACGCTGCGGCTGGATGTTGTGATTGACCCGGAAGAGGTTCGTAGGGTCGTAGCGCGCCTTGATCTCCTGCAGCCGGTTGAGGTTGCCGCCATAGGCCTCGGCAAGGCGATCCGCGTCATCCGCTGGCAGGAAGTTCACGTAGACACTGGGCGCCGCATCCGCTGCCGTTGCGTTGAACAGATCGCGCGCCCAAGCGATGCAGGCCTTGTCCTTCGCCGCGTCCTCCCAGCGGGTGTGAACGTTCATGGTGAAGTGGCTGTCGCGCTGCGGATAGGCGGTCGCGTCCGACGGGACGCGGGCCATCGCGCCGCCGACATGGGCGATGAAGATCTCGCATTGCGGATCGGGAAGCTCCTCGACCGCGCCGAGTATCGCCTCCATCGTGCCGGGGCCGAGCTTCAGGAAGTCCCGGCTCTTCCAGTAATTGCGCGCGCCGGGCGTCAGCAGCGGATCGAAGGCCGCCTGCCAGCCGGTGAAGGGATGCGGGCCGATCACATCGACAATGGGCGTGCCGAGGGCGCGCAGCTCGCGCATCGCCTCTTCGCCCTTGGCCATGTCGCCGACGTAGCAGGCCGCGAAGATCAGCACCTCTCGCCCGTGCCAGTCTTCCGGCAGGAAGGGCAGGGGCGGCGCCTTGCGCAGGACCGACCAGACCGTCAGCTCGTCCGGCGCCTTGTCGCATATCTCCTGGAATTTCGGCAGCAGAGTGGCAGCCTCCGCGAAGGGATGGATGACGAGGCCGGACAGAACCTCGGTGCCGATTGCGTGGCCCTGGAATTCGAAGGAGGACACCACCCCGAAATTGCCGCCCCCGCCGCACAGCGCCCAGAAAAGGTCCGGATGCTCCGTCTTCGACGCCTTGACGCAGCGCCCATCGGCCAGCACCACATCGGCCGACAAGAGGTTGTCGATGGTCATCCCGTATTTCCGGGTGATCCAGCCGAAGCCGCCGCCAAGTGTCAGCCCCGCGATCCCGGTTGTCGAGTTCACGCCGACAGGCACGGCAAGCCCATGCACCTGCGACTCGCGATCGACATCGCCCAGTGTCGCGCCCGGCTCGGCCCGGACGGTTCCGGCCTCAGGATCGACGTGAACCGAGCGCATGCCCGACAGGTCCAGCATCAGCGAGCCGTCCTCGACTGCGAGACCGGCAATCTGGTGGCCGCCGGACCGAACGGCCATCCGAAGCCCTTTATCCTTGGCAAAGGCGACCGCGGCCTGAATGTCGCTGGCTCCCATCGCATGCACGACGAGCCCCGGTTTGCGATCGATCATCCCGTTCCAGATCGACCGCGCGGTGTCATAGCCCTCATCTCCCTCGATCAGGGCCTTGCCGCGCAGAGCGGCTCCAAGGGCCTCCCGGTCCGCGCCGGTGATCTTCTTGCGCGTGCCGTCCAGCCCGTTCATTTCAATGATATCCGACATGTCTTTCTCCCTGTGAGATCATGGCGCACAGCGACGCGATCCACCCCTCGCGCGTCTGCCGCGTTCGATTGTTTGCGGTTCTGAAAGGATGAGCGCGCCGCGGGTCTCAAACCAGTGGCGAAACTGGACCGGCCCGCTCGGGCACAGGGTGTGGGCACAGAGTTGGATACAAGAAGCGCAATTTGCGCTATGCTGGGAAAAGCCATGGAGGAGATCTCCGATGTCCAACGCCAGCTATTTCCAGTTCTGTCCGGTCGCGATGGCCGCCGAAATCCTCTGCACCCGGTGGACGATGGTCCTCGTGCGCGAACTCGTGGCCGGATCGACCCGCTTCAACGATATCAGGCGAGGTGTCCCGCGCATGTCGCGCACGCTGCTTGCGCAGCGCCTGCGGGAACTGGAGGCAGCCGGGATCGTCGAGAGACACCCGGTCGAGGGCACTCAAGCGGTCGACTACCTTCTGACCGATGCGGGAAAGGACCTGCTGCCGCTCGTCGAGGCCTTCGGGATCTGGGGGCAGAAATGGGTGGAATCCGAGCCGTCTCTGGAGCGGCTCGATGTGTCGCTGCTGATGTGGGACATGCGCCGCAATCTCGATCCTTCACCGCTTCCTCCAGGCCGGACTATCCTGAATTTCCACTTCCCCGAACTCGCGGCGTCGAAATCCTCGTGGTGGCTGATCGTGGAGGCGAGCGGCGATGTCGATCTGTGTCAGGTCGATCCGGGGTTCGATGTCGACCTCTTTGTCACGACGGATTTGCGCACGATGACAGAGATCTGGATGGGCCTCACGACCGTGTCGAAGGCCGCCCGCAAGCTCGACCTTATCGGGTCCCGAGACGTGGTGGCCTCGATGCAGAAATGGCTGGGCCTCAGCCCCTTCGCAGCCGAGAAAAAGCTCGCCTCCTGAGCCGCGTCGCCGTTCCGGTCAGCGCGTAATCGAAGGCTGTGGCAGACCGTGCCGGCATTGGCCACAGGCCGCACGTTCCGAAGGGCTACATGCCCATCAGCACCCGCGTGGCGTTGAAGAGCACTTTGGGGTCGAGGTCCGTGCGTGCGACCGGCGGGGGAGGTGTGATCCGTCCCGTCAGGCTCGCCACCGCGGCCCGGGCCGAGCGGACGGAATATTCCACCGTGAAGACGCAGTCGCGCGGGAGTTCGCAGAATTGCCCGATGATCGCGAAGTTGCTGGCGCCGCTGGGTCGGGTGTCGGGGCGATCCCCGGGCTGACGCGGCATGAACTGGCTCGTGATGAACGGCATCCGGCAGGGGATCACGCGGGCGGTCTTGAACCAGCCCTGCTGTTCGGGCGTCAGGCCCATATGGCCGAACAGCTCGGTCAGGATCTCGTCGCCGGTCGCCTCCCACATCGGTTTCGTGGTGAAGTTGCCGGGACGATCTCCGCGCAGGCCATATCCCCAGAAGACATAGGTGCCGTGTTTCTGGCCGCGGAAATGGGGTTGGTGGAAGAGCACGATCGAGAGCGTCCAGCCCGAATCCGCGAAGGTCACGAGCCCGCCCGTGCCCGTGCGGTTGCCGGTGAAATCTTCCATGAACTCGAAGAAGTCGGGACTGTCGAGCGTGACCGTGAAGGAATGCCACGCGGTCTTGTCAGTCTCGCCGCAGAACACCTCCGGGCGGCCGAAGCCCTCATGTTCCGCCGCCAGCTTTCGCCACAGCGTCCAGGCACCGCCCTCGCGGTCATCGCAGCTGGGCGCGCGGTCGTTCGATCCGGTCACCGAGGCATCGGTCATCGAGCCGAGCGTGAGATAGACCTTGTCGGTCTCGGCGACCGGTATCTCCTCGCCGCTGGAAAAGGCCAGCGCGCTGACGCGGCGGTCCTGCCGCGAGCCCTCGATCCGCACGTCGACAACCTGCCTGCCGGTGACGATTTGCACGCCTCGGTCGCGCAGCCAGCTCACGATTGGCGCGATCAGGGAGTCATACTGATTGTAGCGGGTGCGCAGGATGCCGGCGATCCGGGTGAAACCGGGAAAGAGATGGATGAACCGTCGCAGGTAGCGCCGCATCTCGACCACGGAATGCCATGGTTGGAAGGAGAACATCGTCGACCACATCAGCCAGAAGTTGCTGTCCAGAAAGGTGGGCTGGAACCAGTCCTCGATCGTCTGGGCTCCGAGCGTGCTTTCGCGATGCAGGATCAGGCGGTTGATATCGACGATGTCCTGCGCCGTGAGCGTTAGGTCAAAACGGTCCTCTGCGGGTTTGCCGCCGCGCACGATGCGGCAATTGGCCGAGCCGGGCACCATGCGGTTGAAGGCGAAGATGTCCTGTGCTGCCGAGGTGGCGGGATCGTCGGCCGAGGGGATCGAGCTGAGCAGATCGAACGTGCAGGCGAAATGCTCCTCGAACATCCGGCCGCCGCGGACAAGATACCCGTCCTCGCCATCGCCCGATCCGTCCAGCGAACCGCCCGCGGTGCCGAGTTGTTCGTAGACATGGATCGCCGCGCCATCCACGTCCGCGTCGCGTAGCAGAAAGACCGCCGTGGCAAGGCCCGCGATACCGCCGCCGACGATGTGATGTCGTTCCGTTGTCGCTTCCATCGCCGAGCCTCGCTCCCTGCAGTCCAGATTTCCTTCGCCCCCGTCGAAATCCTTGGGGACACAGCGAATTCTAGCATTTTATGAGAAACGGACGAAGAAGATTGCTCGCCGAGTTTACGCCTGCTCCGCCCGCTTGCATGGTGATCAGGGACGGCACGTCATGCGGCGGACTGCCCAAACTGTCTGAGGATGGGACCGGCCATTCGTGCCGGGTGCAGCTAATATCCATGCTCCCCCTTTGGCGAGAGGGGAAATCTCGGCCCTTAGCGGACATCTATGGCCTGAGCGGCGAAGGTCAGCTTCGAATTATCTATCTCGGTTCGGCTTCCGGATGTTCTCGTCGACTTTGGATGATGCTTCGGCCCCATTAACAGTTGGATCACTGCATGACTATTGCGGAGATTGAGGCTGTCAAAAGGCTCTTTCGCGTTTGTCTGTTCCTGAAGCATTGGCGCAGCTTGCTGCATTACGTTGAACGATTTCGCGGCGGCCAAGCCAAGATCGCGCTGAACCCTATAGTTTCTCATAGATTGCGCGCGCGGGGGACTGTGACGTGAAATGCGCGTGATCGGTTCGTGTGTTTGGGCCGTGACAAAACACCAATAAATCGGGGTATTCTCATGACATTCAAATTCGCGCTCGCGGCGTCAGCCGCCTGTCTTGCGCTGGCCGCATGTAACAGCAGCAACGGATCCTCCGCGGCGCTGACCTCGGCAGAGGCGCAAAACGTCGAAGCAACCTATTCCGACTACGCGGACAGGATCGGTACGGGCGACCTGACGACGACCGTGCCGACGGGGCAGGCGTCGATGTCGGGCTATATGGGCGTGAGCAACGTCAATCCCGACGACCCGACCACGACCGTGATGGGGGAACTGGCGATGGATGTCGATTTCGACGCGGGGACGCTGACCGGCAAAGGGTCCAATTTCGGCATCTATAGCGGCGACGTCCTGACCAAGGAAGCCGATGTGACAGGCTCGCTCGACGTTGCGGGCACGGTTTCGAGCTCGGACATGAGCGCGACCGCGACGGGTACGATGTCGGATGGCTCCTCTGCGGGCGCCGACTTCGCTCTGGATATGACCGGCAGTTTCTATGACGACGCGGGCACGCTGACTGCGGTGGGCGATATCTCCGGGACGATGACTGACGGCTCTGACGTCCAGAACGTCGACGGCAATTATTACGCCACCGAGAACTAAGGCGGGGCTTTTCCTGCACAGGCCGGGCGTTCTGCGCCCGGTCTCTTTCCGTCTCGCCGAGAGGCAAACGACAAGCGCGATGCGATACCGTTCTTCCTTCCTCCTGATCTGGCTCGCCTTCGCGCTTGTCGTCTGTCTGCTCTCACCGTCGCGCAGCTTTGCGGAACAGACGGTATCGGATTGGCTCGGCGTGGCGAATGCGCAGCTCGCGCAGGGCAAACCGGGGCGGGCGCTTCTGATTTTCGGAGAAATCGCGGCGCGCCATCCGGAATTCACCCCTGCGCAAACCGGGTTGGAGCAGAGCTTCACCAAGCTTGGCTCCGTTCGCCGCAACGAAGCGTTCCTGCGTTACGCGCTCGCCAAGGATCCAAAGCACGAAGCGGCGCTTCTCGCGGCATGGCAGGCGTTGGATCGGGCGCATCCGTTTCGCTTTTCCGCCACGGCCTCGATCTTGCCGAGCAGCAATGTCGATCACGTCGCCTCCGAACGGTATCTGGTGACCGATTTCGGCACGTTCTTGATCAACGACGGCGGCAACGAGACTTCCGGGGTCGGGCTCGGCTATGGCGCGAACCTCGACTGGTTCGTTCAGCCGCGCCCGGGGCATCGCATCCGGTTGCGCGCCTCCTATGCGGGGGCTTGGTATCACACCGCGATTTTGCGCTATTCGGAGCCCGGGCTCGCCCTGCGTTACGAGCATCTCGGCGGGGGTGCGCCTTGGTCGGTCGAGGCGTTTTTGCGCGACCGGCGCTATGGCGGCGGGTCGCAGGATATCACGTCGGACAACCTCACACGCGGAGTGCGGTTCGCGAAAGTGTGGCGGTCCGCAGGGGGCGGGCGCACGGTTTTCCGGCTGGACGGCGAGTATGCCAGCTACAGCGAGAAGCCCTACCTGACGGGCCCGAGATATTTCGTGGACCTCGCGCGCCGAACGAGATTGGGGCAACGTAGCGCCCTGAGCTATGGCCTGCGGCTGGAACGCGCCTTGCCGCGAAAGGATTACCACCGCTATTCCGGCGCTGAGTTGCGCGTGGGCTTCGACCGACCGCTTTTCGACGGAGTTCGTGGGGGGCTGTCGCTCAGTTACGGAGAGCGCCGCTATGACGCCGCCTTTCCGATCGTCGGGGTGCACCGTCGGGACCGGACCGCGAGCCTCGGGCTGAGCCTCGAATTGAAACGAGCGAAAATCCTCGGTCAAACGCCCCGGATCACCTGCAGCGCGCGGCGCACCCGGTCGAATGTCGCGCTCTACACGACGAACTCGGTTGATTGCGCTTTGTCCCTAAAGCTTGATTTTTGAGCGAAATTCGGCATCTATGTCGCATGTTAATCGGTGAGCATTTTAGCTTCAGTGTTTTTCTCGGCGCATTGCTCGGCGGTCGGTTTGGCTTTGATTTGAAGAGTTTTGGGGGGGCCATGCCGAGTTTCGATCCGCGGCGCGTCGTTTTTCGAGAAACGCACGCAATTTTAGATTTGACCCGACTGCGCCGGCTGACCTGACACGATGCCACGTTTCATATCGCATCACGAAATTTATGATGCCGCGCTCGATGACGAGCTTTTCACCGCGCTGCCAAACATGCTCGCGCAGGTGATCGGAATCCCGTCCGCTGTCTTCATCTGGCTCCATCCCGGCGATTATCGGGAAATCACCGCCGGAACGCAGGCGGATGCCAATCTCGATTACAATTCGTTCGAAGGTCACGATCCGTGGTTGGCGCACGGTACGCCGGAGAAGTGCGGCACAGGCCTGTTTCGTTTGTCGAACCACGTGAGCGCTCAGGAGTTCGAGCGCAGCGAAATGTATAACGATTTCATCGTTAAGAACGGTGTCGATCGCTACTGGTGTCTCGCGATGATGCAGAGCACTCGCGACGGTCTGGTCGCCACGGCCTTCCACAAGGGCAAGCGCGGGGGCGATTTCACCGATCCCGAGGTGGAGACTCTCGGTTTGCATGTCCAGGATCTGGGACGGCTGCACAAGATCCGCCGGGAGCTGCATCGCGCCAGTATCCAGCAGGTCACCGCGCCCGACCGTAGCCTGCTTGATGACGCCCCGATCTTCGAGCTCGACCACGAAGGGCGGCTCGTGCGGATGAACGGGAAAGCCGAGCTGCTGCTCGATCTTCATCCGCTGCTGGTGCTCGACTTCGAACGGAAATTACGGTCACGCGGGCCGATGCACGGGGTTTTGCGCCAAGCCATCGGACGGTCGACAGATGCGGTGAAGAGCCAGGCAGGCGCGCTCGACCTACCTCAAATGCGCGCGACTGACGGGCGAATTATACCGAAACTGAGGCTGAACCTGCTGCCGCGAACTGACGGGGGCCGGAAGGTCTGGGTTATCGCGACGAGCGAGGAAGAGGATGGAATGCGAAATCTGGTCGCGGCCCCACGTGAGAAGATGCGGCTCACGCCACGCGAGCGGGACGTTCTTCAGGGAATGATCCGGGGCCGCAGGCGGGACCAACTCGCCAATGATCTCGACATCGCCATTCCGACAGTCGATCTGCATAGCGCCAATCTCCGCCGCAAACTCGGGGCACGGACCATAGCGGAGGCTGTTGCCATCGCCTTGCAGTTTGGACTGATGTAGGCCTTCCGTGAAGGCGTCGCTCTGGGACAAGGGCGACAATTCAATGGGCGATCCGGGGCAAATGCCGCCCATGGGGTTCGGCATGATTGGCGCTGGAGGACAGGTCCAGAAGCCTACGATAGCCGTGGCCGCGACACCCTGCGTCGGTCCTGCGGGCATCGCACCAGCTCGCTGGACTACGCGGCTGCACCGAACAGTTACGCCTCACGACTTTTGAAAAAGCGCCGGACGTAGAAGCCGACCCCGATCAGGATCGCAACGAGCACCACGCCATTGAGGGCGTGCATGGTGTTGCGCAGGGCCGGGCTTTTGTCCCACGCTTGGCCGAGCTTGAGGCCGACATAGGCGAGGACGAGGCACCAGGACCAAGATCCGATGAACGTGTAAATCTGGAACTTCCAGAACGGCATCCGAGCGATTCCGGCCGGGAGGGAGATGAAGGTCCGCACCAGCGGCAAGAGCCTCGAGACAAAGACCGCGGCGCTGCCATAGCGGGAGAACCAGCGATCGGCCCGGTCCAGATCCGAGTGGCTGAGCAAAATGTATCGCCCCCAACGTTCGACGGCGCGGCGACCGCCGTAAGCACCAACGAAATAGGCGAGGGTCGACCCGATATTGCAGCCGATTGCGCCAACGGTGGCGACCAAAAGCAGAGAGAACTGACCTTTCGAGGCGAGATAGCCCGAGAAGGGCATGATCACTTCTGATGGGAGCGGGATACAGGCGGATTCGATCGCCATCAGCGCAGCGATCCCGGCATAGCCCATGGAACTGATCGCATGGGTTATAAAGCCCGCGATGGCTCCCATCAGTCCTGAAATCATGTCTCATTCCTCCCGCATCTGGCCCTGTGCTTCCCCTGAGGTTTCCTGCAAAGACCCTGCCTTGCGGTCGTGGGGAAATCTGAAGGTGTGGCGGCGATGAAGGCGGGAAAGAAAGCTCGCGAAACCGTGTCCCAGCCGCGAGAGACATGGGGCGGGCGGGCTCACCGAGAAACGCGTGAATGCGTGCATGACACCCGCGTTTGTCCCGTCGCTGCTAGAGCGTCATTTGCGTGGCACATTTCACCCATCACAACGTCGGAAAGCGCATCTCCACCCGCAGGCCGCGTTCGAGGTTTTTCAGGCGCAGCTCGCCCCCGTGTATCTGCGCGATGGCGTCGACGAGGCTCAGGCCCAAACCGCTGCCTTGGGTGTTGCGGCTCTGGTCGAGGCGGACGAAACGTTCGCGCACCCGCGCCAGATCGCGGTCCGGGATACCGGGGCCGTTATCTGTCACGCTCAGCACGACATCCTGGCTTGCCTCGTGCACGCCTATCGAGACCCGTGCCGGGGAGGGGCTGTAGCGAAGTGCGTTGTCCACGAGGTTCACGAGCGCCTGAAACAGAAGCTCGCGGTCGCCCTCGATAGAAATGTCCTCGGGCAGATCGAGCGCCAATTCCTGCCCTGCATCCTCTGCACCCGCGCCGAGCATCTCCGCAACATCCTGGCAAAGCTGCGTGAGATTGACGGGCACGCGCGTGATCTCGACCATTCCGGCCTGCATGCGGGACAGGCGCAGGATCGCGTCGAAGGTTTCCGAGACTTGATCGAGATCGTTCAGCGCTTTCCCGATCTCGCCGCGCTGCGCCAACGGTAGGGACGCATCCAGCGCCACCGGCTCGAGCCGCAGCCGCAGTCGGGCGAGCGGCGCGCGCAGGTCATGGGCGACATCGGTCGAGACCTGACGGATCGATGCGATCCCCGCCTCCAACTGGTCGAGCGCCTCATCCACGCTTTGCGCCAGACGCGCCACGTCGTCATCGCCTTCGTCGCGGATGCGCAACCCGTGGCGGCCCTCGCCGACCGCGTGAAGGACCTGCTCCATCCGGTCGATGCGGGCCTCGTTTCGCCGCGCGATGAAGACCGCAAAACTGATCGACAGCAGAAGCGCGAGCCCGAGGCCCCAGCCAAAGCTCGTGGCGAGGATTTCGCCCTGTTCGCGCAGCCACGCATCGTCGCGCCCCGTCATCAGCCAGCCTGACGGAAGCTGCATCCCGTAGGTGACATAGCCTTCGGGGACATTCGCGCTGGGTGGGTCGAGCAGCGTCAGGCCGGACCCCGGTTCGAGGTGTCGCGTGCCTTCGAACGAGGCGGCGACGCGGACATTGCCAAGTGCGTCAGAGCCATCGGCTGGCACGAAGGTCACGATATTCGCGCCGTCGCGGCTCGTCGTCATCCGCGCTGTGATCTGCTCGCTCAGGTCCTGCATGTCGGCGCCTCGGGCGGAGAGGGCGAGCGCCTCAGTATCGGCGCGGACCTCGCCCTCGAGGCGGAGGCTCATTTCCTTGGATTGCAGAACGTATGACACGCCGCCCGCGACAAGTGCCGCGAACGCGAAGACCGTGGAGATCGCGATCGCGAAGCGCATCGACCAAGTGAATGCACGCATCACGAGGCCTCGAACACGTAGCCGATCCCGTGCAGCGTGGTCAGGTAGGGGGTCGCGAAAGGCTTGTCGATCTTGCCGCGCAGGCGGCTGATATGGGTCTCGACAACGCTGCTTTTCGGATCGAAATGAATGTCCCAGATCGCCTCCAGCAGGATCGTCTTGGTTTGCACCCGGCCGGGACGTTCCATGAAGTGCTTCAGGAGCATGAATTCTCGCGGCTGCAATTCGATGCACTGCCCGTCACGCCATGCCTCGCGGGCGAGAAGGTCGAGCCGCAGATCGCCCTGCACCAGTTCGGTCACCTCGGCCTTGAGGGCGGGGCGGCGCGCGATCGTGTCGATCCGCGCGAGCAGTTCCACGAAGGCGAAGGGCTTGACCATGTAGTCGTCGGCCCCTGCGCGCAGCCCGGCGACGCGATCCTCGACGCTGCCCATCGCGGTCAGCAGAATGGCGGGCGTGGCGATCTGCGCCGCGCGCAACGCCTTGAGCAGGGCCAGCCCGTCGAGCCCCGGCATCATCCGGTCGAAGATGAACAGATCGTAGCTCTGCGCGGTCGCTTGGGTCAGCGCTTCGCGCCCGTCGCGGAGCAGGTCGACGGCATGACCTTCTCCGGTCAGCCCTTTGCGCAGGTAGTCTCCAGTTTCGGCATCGTCTTCGGCAATCAGGATTTTCATCGCACCATCCTTCGATAACGGACCGGGATTGTCACGGGCGGCTCCACAAGGTCTGTGCGATTTCTTACAAATTCGTAAGACGGGAGCAAAACGCTTCGTCCTTCTGCAGGGGATTGCTGGCGGCATCGATGTGGATGCATCGCAAGCAATGAGGACCTTATGCGAAACCTGCTTCTCTCCGCCGCGCTGATCGCGGTGCCGGTCGCGTCATTTTCAATGGTCGAAATGGCCATGAGTACGGGAGCGCCGGGCGCTTCCGCGCCGCAAGCTGCGAGCCTCGGCGATATGAGCCCTTACGAGACGACCGTGAGCGATACACAGACGCTTGCCAAGAAAGGCGAGTTCACCGCCGCAGAGAAACGCATCACCGATCTCGAGACCCTTTGGGACAAGAACGCGGCCAAGCTGCGCAAGGCCGACCCCTCGGCCTGGGGCGTGATCGACGGGGCGGCGGACAAGGCTTTCGCCGCCCTGCGAACGAAGTCGCCGGACGCGAAGAGCGTGATGCAAAGCCTTGACGGATTGCAGACCGCGCTTGCCGATCCGGTGCCCTCGGAAGTCGGGGCCGTGCAGAAAGTCGCGGGCATCGCGGTGACCGACAAGACCGGCCACGCGCTGCCCTGCGAGGCGATGATCAGGCAAGTGCGAGATACGCTCGGCGGCAAAACCGCGCCGCAAGCGGTCTCCGATCTTCAGGCGAAAGCGCTCGAGCGCTGCAACGCGGATGACGACACCCGCGCCGATGCCTTCTCGGCGCAGGCGCTGGCAATGCTGAACAACTGAGGCGCATCATGAGCTACCAACAGACTTTCATCTACCCCGACGAAGAGTTGACCAATCCGGTCAGCCGCGTTCCCGAAGTCACGCCGGGCTTTTGGCTCATCAAACTGATGGCGGTGACGATGGGCGAGACGGCGGCCGACTTTCTGGCTGTCAATCTGGGCCTCGGCCTGACCGCGACGACGATCCTGATGACCGTGATCCTTGCCGTCGTGATCCGCTGGCAATTCGCGCAGCGCCGCTACGTGCCTGCGGTTTACTGGTCGGCCGTGGTGCTGATCTCGATCGTGGGGACTCTGATCACCGACAATATGACCGACAATCTCGGGATTCCGCTGATCGACTCGACAATCGGGTTCACGATCCTGCTGGGCGCGACCTTCGCGGCGTGGTTCGCCTCCGAGCGCACGCTCTCGATCCACGAGGTCTACACGGCCCGGCGCGAAGGGTTCTACTGGCTCGCGATCCTGTTCACCTTCGCGCTCGGCACGGCGGTCGGCGATCTGATCTCGGAGCAGTTCGGCATCGGCTATCTCGCGACCGGCATCCTCTTCGGGCTGATCATCGCGTCGCTCGCTTCGGGATATGCCGCGCTCAAGCTCGACGGGCTCTGGGCGTTCTGGCTGTGCTATATCTTCACCCGCCCGCTGGGCGCGTCCTTCGGCGATCTTCTCTCGCAACCCACCGAGTATGGCGGGCTTGGCTTCGGCACCATTCCCACCAGCCTCGGCTTCCTTGCCGTCATCGCGATCACCGTCGCCGCGATGACTGTGAAACGCAGGCGCGTCTGACTCCCTTTCCAGATCGTACGCCGCGTGGCCCTCCGTCCCGACCGTCCGGGGCGGAGGGTTTTTCGGTCCGGCCAAGCCAGAAACCCGGCTTCTCACGGATTTGTAAGAAACGGGCGAATTCGATCCGGATCGCGGCGGGCAAGCTCCTCTCAACATCAAAAGGAGGTGCCCAGAGATGCAAACAGACACACCGGCCGTCAGCACGCGGGGGCTTACCCTGCGCTACGGCGATTTCACAGCGCTCCAGCCGCTCGACCTCGACATCGGCCGTGGCCAGATATTCGGATTTCTCGGCCATAACGGTGCGGGCAAGACGACGACGATCCGGCTTCTGACGACGCTCATGGAGCCCAGCGGCGGCACGGCGAGCGTCGCCGGCTGCGACCTCGCGCATAACCGCATCGCGCTGCGCCGCGCCATCGGCTACCTGCCCGAGAACGTCCGCCTCTACGATACGCTCACCACGCGCGAGAACCTGCGCTTCTTCGCGGCCCTCTCGCGGATCGAGGACGCCCGCGACCGCGTCGAGGAGGTGATGGAGTTCCTCGGCATTACCGATCTCGCCGACCGCCGGATCGCGACCTTCTCGAAGGGTATGCGCCAGCGGGTCGGCTTGGCCCAGGCCATCGTCCACCGTCCGCAGGTCCTGTTCCTCGACGAACCGACCTCGGGGCTCGATCCGATGGGGGTACGCCAACTGCGCGAGGTGCTCGAGCGGTTGAACGGGCAGGGCATGACGATCTTCATGAACACCCACCTGCTGAGCGAAGTGGCGCGGTCCTGTTCCTCCATCGGCGTCCTTTCGCACGGCCAGCTCGTTTTCCACGACACGATCGAGACGGTCAACGCGCGCTACGGCTCGGAAGAAGCACTCGAGGAGCTTTACCTCTCGGTGGTGCCGGATCGCGAGGTCGCGGCATGACACCCTCCACGATCCTACGCCGCCACGCGCTCGCCGCGCTTGCGCGCGAGCGGACGATCGCGCTGGTGGCCGCTTTGTTCGCCGCGCTGGTGCTGGTCTCGGCTTATCTGGGCTGGTCCGCGACCTCGACGGTCGATGCGATCTACGCGAGCGCCACGCATTGGTTCGAAGCCAATGGCAAGCCGGTGCCGCCGAACCCGGTCACGCAAGGCTCGCCGCTGGCGCTGCTGCGCAATCTCACGATCTATATCAGCCTGATCGGCGCCTTCTCTGCCATCGTGATCGGCTACCGGATGGTCGAGACCGACCGTCGGGCCGGGGTGCTGCCGCTGATCGGCGCGCGCCCGCTGGAGCGCCTCGATTACGCGCGGGGCAAGGTCTCGGCACTCGCCCTGGCCGTCGGCGGTCTCGCGGCGCTTGCGGGTGTGGTGGGGGCTGCGACCCTCGCCATCCTGCCTTCGGTGCATCTCGCCGCCGGGGACTGGGCGCGGCTCGCTGCGTTCTTCTCTCTGGGTTGGCTCTACATGATGACCTTCGGGCTGATCGCGATCGGCGCTTCGGCGCGGGCGCGCAGCGAAACCGTGGGGCTGATGGTGCCGACGGTCGTGTGGCTGGTGCTGACCTTCGTCTGGCCCGCGCTGACCGGGAACATCCTGCCCACCGCTGCGATCAACCCGATCTCGGCGCTCGCACCCGCGCCGCAATCCACGATCTTCGACCTCTCCGCGATGCTGCTCGGGCCGTTCTCGTTAGCCGAAGCCTACAAGTATCTCGGCGCGGAGCTGATGGGCTATCTGCCCGACGGCCTGCCGCCGCGCGGCCCCGTTCCCCCGCTGGTCGTGATGATGCTCTTCGCAGCGGGCTCCGGCCTCTATGCGCTGCGCGGCTGCCTCAAGCTCGACATGACGAAGGGAGGCCCCGATGCCTGATCTCTCCGCTATTCCCACCATTGCGCTCAAGGACGCACGGATCGCGCTGCGCGACCGCTTTCTGCTGGCCGCGACCCTGGCGCTAGTCGCCGCCGCGCTGATCTCGCTGATCACCGGGACGGTCGCGATGCGCACCGATGTCGCCACCTACATGGCCGCGAAACAGCAGCTTCTGGCGCTTGGAAAAAGCCTCGGTTCGATCGCGGCCCCCGAATTCTACCCGCTCAAGCTGATGCGCGGCACGATCGAGCAGATCGAGATCATGGGCGCAGTGATCGCGCTGATCGCGGGCTACCGCGCCGCCGTCGAAGAGCGCGGGCGCCAGACGCTGGCGCTGATCCTGACGCGCCCCCTTTCAAACTGGCAGTTCCTCGCCGCGAAGCTGCTGGGCGGGGCCGGGCTGATGGCGACCGCGCTGGCTTGCGTCTTCGCGCTCTGCGCGGTGGTGCTCGCGCTTGGTTCGGGCATCGGCATCGGGGCGAATGACCTGTTGCGGCTCGCGATCACCTGGGGGGCCTCGACGCTCTATCTCAGCGCGATCTTCGCGGTGGGCTTCGGCCTCAGTCTCTGGCTGAAAAGCCCCGCGAGCGGGCTGCTCTACGCCTTCGCGCTGTGGCTTCTGGTGGTGCTGGTGGCGCCGCAGATCGGCGACACGATGGACCCCGACAATCAGGTGGCTGGCGGCGTCTTCGCGCAGCTTTCGATCCCGAAGGCTGAGCAGACCAGGATCAAGCAGGGCTTCGCCACCTACGAGACCATTCGCAACGGGATCGAGGTCTCGTCCGTGACCAAGCATTACGAGCGCTTCACCTTCGCGGTGCTCGGAATCAAGGACATCTACACCGGCAAAGCGCTCGGGCCGATCTGGGCCGACAAGAAGGGCGATGCCTGGTTCCTCATTCTCTTCACCCTCGGCCTCGGCGGGCTCGTCCTGCTGCGTCCGATCCGTGCCGATCGTCTGACCAAGGAGACCTGACGATGAACAAGACCCTTTCCACCCTCACCGTGCTGCTGATGCTCGCCGCTGGCGGCGCCCAAGCCGCGCAGACCGATGCCGACAAGGATGGCGTGCCCGATATGGCCGAGCCGCTGCTGCACACCGATCCGCAGAACCCCGACACCGACGGCGACGGGCAGAACGATCTGGCCGACAGGGACCCGGTGATGGCGCAAAGCCCGATCCAGCCCGGAGGCGCCGCTGCGCCGTTCCATATCGGAGAGCTGCTGGTCGAGAACAATGTCGACCCCGCGACCCATACGGATGCGCCGGATCACCTCGAGATCCAGCTGGTCAATGACGGCGCCAAACCGCTGAAGGGCTTCACGCTCTTCTACACCATCACCGATGCCGATAGCGGCGCGAAGGAGGCCTATATCCTGCATCCCGACGTGACGATTCCCGCCAATGGCTCGGCCCGCATCCATGTCGATGACAGCGGCACGCCTGGGCATCTGCGGGCGAACCCGAACTCGATCTACACCACCGCGCAATCGGCGAAACAGGTCGAGGTGAGCCTGCAGCTTCCGGGCTCTGCCGCGGTGACGCAGGGCGTCAAGAAAGACGCAGGCGGCGCCGAACAGGCGGATTGATCCCGACACGATCGGATCGCGGCCCCGCTTCGCGGGGTCGCAGAGGGAGGCAGAGGCAATGAAACTCCGTAAAATCGCGCAGATCGTGGGCACCGTATTGCTCGGCACGCTCGCGGCGCTGGTGCTCTATTTCGGATATCTTCAGGTGAGTGGAAATTTCCACACCGTGGTGGCTGGCGAGTTCTATCGGTCGAACCAGCCAACGGCCGAGCGGCTGAAATCCTACAAGGAAAAGGACGGCATCCGGTCGGTTCTCAACCTGCGCGGAGCTCATCCGGGACAGGCGTGGTATGACGAAGAGAAGGCCGCGGCGCAGCGGCTGGGGCTGACGCTGATCGATTTCAAAATGTCCGATCACGAGGTCCTAAGCCCCGCGCGCATCGCCGCGTTAGAAGCCGCCATGGCCGACGCGCCGAAACCCTTGCTGGTCCACTGCAAAGCCGGCGCAGATCGCACAGGATTGGCCGCGGCCCTTTATCTTGCGCATCAGAAAAAACGCTCGCCGTCCGAGGCAGGCTGGCAGTTGTCTCTACTCTACGGTCATGTCGGCGTGCCCCGGCTCTCCAGAGCTTGGCCGATGGACGAGACATGGATCGCGGCCAACAGTTGACGAATTTCGAACCTCTTAGTTGCAGGTCTTATGATGGTGGGAAAGTCTCGTTTTTCTCGTGAGCGGACTTTCGAGAGACGCGCAGCGAAGGGCGGCTCACCGTCCTTCCCTTCAGGTGCTGCGAACGGCCCAAAGTGGCCGTTAATAATTCCTGCGGCAGAAGACCGATTGCTGCATGGTGAAAATGTTACCCCGTAATTTTCGATCTGCCGCGAAGACTCTGTCGGGTCGTCGGTGCGGTCTCGTGCGACTGCCGCTCGCGACCGCCTGAGCCTCAGAAGCGGGTGCCCCAATACGGGTGAAGATCGTCGACCACCAGCGGATGGCGATGCGTGCGTTGGCCCTGAAGATGCGGATGATCAGGCGAAAGGTTGTCGTGGCGATGTTCCAGCGTGACCGGATCGCCGGAGGGCCAGACTCGCAGCGCCACGATCAGGCCGAACGTCGCCACCCCTGCGAGCCCGAGCAGCGCAGGGACCGCGCCGAACTCGGTCATCAGCCAGCCGGAGAGTGGATAGGTCATCAGCCAGCAGGCATGGCTCAGCGCGAATTGCGCGGCGAAGAGGGCCGGTCGATCCTCCGAATGCGAGGACCGTCGCAGCAAGCGACCCGACGGTGTCAGCACTGCCGAATAGCCCAAGCCCGTCGCCAGCCATGCCGCGAGCAGCAGAGGCCAGCTGAGCCCGATGGCCGAGATCGCTACGGCAAGGCCGAGGAGCGTGCCGATCATCACGGCTGCACCGGACAGCATCACCGGGCGATCCGGCACGCTCTCGAGCAGGCGCGGCAGGCCGAGCGCCGCCAGCATCGACCCCGCCCCAAAGGCGAACATCGTCCAGGCCAGATCGCTGTCCGAGAGGTTGAGACCTCCGCGCACCAGCACGACCGAATTGACCAGCACCATCGCGCCCGCCGCGGCCGCGGCGAGGTTCACTGCCAGAAGCCCGCGCAGCCGGGGAGTCGCAAGGTAAATCCGGATGCCGCGTGTGGTTCGGTCGTAGATGCCGCGCCGGGTTGCCGCCTGTGGGCTCGGCAGGATCACCGACACCACCAGCATGGCCGAGCCCGCAAACCCCGCGACCGTGCCGAGAAACAGGCTGTTATAGCTCATCACCGCGAGGAGCAGCCCGGCGAGAGTGGGGCTGACGATATTCTCAAGGTCATAAGCCAGTCGGGAAAGAGACAGCGCGCGAGTGTAGCGCTCTTCTTCCGGTAGCACATCCGGCAGCGTCGCCTGAAATGTCGGGGTGAAGGCGGCGGAGGCCGACTGCAGGAGGAAGATCAGCACATAGACTTGCCAGATCTCGGTCACGAAGGGCAGTGCCAGCGCCGCGCAGGCGCGGACAAGGTCGAGCGTGACCAGAAGCGCCCGTCGGTTCACCCTGTCGGCGAAGGCGCCTGCCACCGGCGCGATGCCGACATAGGCGACCATCTTGATCGTGAAGACCGTGCCCAGCACCATCCCCGCATTGTCCCCGGCCAGATCGTAGGCCAGCAGCCCGAGCGCCACCGTGGCGAGCCCGGTGCCGAGAAGCGCTACGATCTGCGCGGCGAAGAGGTGGCGATAGGTTCTGTCTGCGAGGATAGCGAGCATGGGCTCATGAATAGCTTGAAATGGCCTCGCGGTCCAAGCGACCTATCTCGGTCTTCGGGTCGCGGCCCTCACCCAAGCGGTCATCGGAAGGGGCCAGCTTGGCGCTCGGGAGATCGCGCCCGACGGCTCTCGAATGTTCCCCGAGTCTGATCTCCGAGCGCAGCCCGATCATTCTTCGAGCGCTTTTCGGCGGGCCTGATATTCCTCGGGATCGATTTCTCCCTTCGCAAGGCGTTCCTTGAGAATGTCGAGGGCGGTGCTCTGGCTCCGTCCCGGTCCGCGCTCCATCAACCAGCGCACGGCAAGCACGGCGAGGACGATGAGCACGCCCCAGAACACAACCATCATGCCGACACCGAAGAAGCCGTAGCCTTCGCCCCACATCATCGGATGACCGTAATAGCCCTCTGCATAGCCGCCCGGCGCATCGGCGAAAGCGACTGCCGGGGCAAGGGGTGCGAGACATGCAGTGAAAAGAGAAAGTTTGGTCATAGTCGCCTCCACGCGTTTGTTTTGGCGTCGATACACCTTTGATGAGTGCCGGACATTGAGCCAGATCAACGGCGCGCTCCGAAGGACGCCACAGCGTAGAAAAATCATTGGCTGAAGGCGAGTTGCCGGTAGGCGGCCTCGGCCATCGGCCAGAGCGCGGTGCCGCTCAAAGGTGCGGACAGGGCGAAGCCGTAGCCCCGATCAACCCAGATCAGACTCGCCACACCATCCGCTCCCTCGGTCAGGCGAAACGCGGTTTCTCCGGTGGACAGCGCCGTGACATAGAGCGTCAGCCGCGCCCCCGCTTGGGTTTCATACATCAGCTGCGCGGCGGGGCCTTGATCGGCGGGCAGCAGGCGCCCGCCCACGAGGCTGTAGCCCTGCGCCGAGAGGTCCGGGGCGACGAGCTTGCGGTCGAGCCGCTTCGTCAGCCAGGCCATCAGGTGATCGCGCTCCCGTGCGGCGACTTCGACCGGATGGACGACCTCCACCGTGTAGACCGCATGGGCGACCTGTGCCTCGCGGGCGAGCTCTCTCAGTGGGGCGGTCGGTGGGGCGCTCCCATCCTGACGAGCCAGCCCCCAACCGGCGCCAAGCCCTGCGGCAAAGAGCGCAAAAGCGGCCGCCATCCGTGTCCAGCCCGGTCGGGTCGGCGGGGCGATGCGCAGCCGCGCCGGGATCGGCGCAGCGTGGATCGGGGAGAGGGCCGCGCGCAGGGCGTCGCGATCGGCGCGCATCGCGGAGAGCCGCTGCGCCAGCGCGGGATCCTCCGCGAGCTTCGTCTGCACCTGGGCGCGGGCCTCGGGCGGGAGCCGATCGTCGAGATAGGCGTGCAGCTCCGCCTCGTTTAGCATGTTGGCCTCCACATGGGGATCTGTCATTTGAGCCTCCGCAGGTGGGGACGGCGCGGGCGGTCGGGGCGGTCATGGCCGGTCATCTCGCGCAGCGCCTCGCGGCCTCGGGCAAGGCGCGACATGACCGTGCCCTTGGGCAGGCCGAGGATCCGGGCGACTGCCTCATAGCTGAAATCCTCGACACCGACCAAGAGCAATACCTCCTGCTGCTCGATCGGCAGGCGTGCCAGAGCCCCCAGCACATCGCCGAGAAACACGACCGTCTCGGCGTCGACGGTCGTCCCGGCGAGATCGTCGGGATCGACGGCACCCGCCTCGGGGCGCCGCGCGCGGTGTCGGTGCGCATCGTGGTAGAGGTTGCGCAAAATGCGAAACAGCCAGGCCCGCAGCTTGTCCTCCGAGCGCAGGAGGTGCCAGCGCGTCAGCGCCCGGGCGAGACAATCCTGCACCAGATCATCCGCCGCATCGCGCTCGCGGGTCAGCGCGAAGGCGAAGCGGCGCAGCGCGGGGATCTGCGCCTCGATCAGATGGCGGGTGCGAAGGGTCACACGGGCGGGCCTTGCTGGACCGGGCGGCCTCGATGGGACGCCGCCCGGAGATTGCGTCAGGGTTGGGCGACTTTCCAGGCGCCGTTGGCGACGCCATCGCCGGTCACGTCGCCCGGCTTCATGTCGTTCTTCCAAGTATACAGCGGTTGGCCCTTATACGCCCATTGCTTCGTGCCGTCGTCGCGGGTGATCACGCTCCAGTCACCCATCGCCTGATCTTCGGCGGTGGCCATCAGCGGCGGCCAGTTGGTGGCGCAAGGACCGTTGCAAGCGGACATGCCCTCGCTGTCCTTGGCGAAAGTGTAGAGCGTCATGCCCGCGGAATCGACCAGCGTTGGCCCCTTGGCGGTGTCGGTGACACTGGCGGGATCGGCTTGCGCAATGCTCGCGGCCAGCAAAACGGCAGTGGTCAGCAGAAATCGTTTCATCTTCCTCTCCTCTCGGATTTGGGTCCTGTAGGGAAGAAGACGACCCCGGCGCGGGAATAATCCCGGCCGGGGCAAAAAATATGAATTGTAAGGACGGGCCTCAGGCCAGACGAGCCTGCAGGCTGCGGCTCTGCCAGCGCAGGATACCTGCGACCGTGGCCCAGTAGACGATCCAGCCGCCCAGCGTCGCGGCGTCCGGCGCGGCGCGATAGCCGGTCAGCGCCGAGATCAGTCCGCCAACACGACCGCCGTCGTCGAGCACCGCGCTCATATCCCAGAGCGGCGCGCCGAAGGGCAGGATGCCTGCCGAGACGAGATCATCGACACCGGTGGTGAAGAGCGCCGCGCCCAGAAGCAGCAGCATGACCTCGGACACACGGAAGAAGCCGCGCCATGGCATGAAACGCGCCCCGGCCCGCAGCGCCGCATAGCTTGCCCCTGCGGCAGCCACGCCCACGGCGATCGAGGCCAGAACCCCCGCCATCTCGCTCTGCTTTGCCGCCGCGAGCGAGCCATAGAGGAAGACCACCGTTTCCGAGCCTTCGCGCGCCACCGCCGCCATCGCGAGGATGAAGACCGCCCACCAGCTTTGGCGTATCGCGGCGGCTTTCAGCCCGGCCTCGAGGTCGCGTTTCAGCGTGCGGCCATGGCCACGCATCCAGACCACCATCTGCACGATCAGCCCGGCCGCGACGAAGACCATCACCGTCATCAGGTCCTGCCGGACATCCGCCGACAGAAGCTTCGAGAAGCCCAACAGCGTCAGCGCAAAGGTAAGCGCCAGCGCGAGCCCCGTCAGCACGCCGCCCCAAAGAAAGCGCGCCGCCCGGCGTCCGGCGCCTTCATGCGCGAGCAAGCCCGCGAGAATGCCGATGACGAGAAGCGCCTCGACGCTTTCGCGCCACAGGATGAAGATGATCTGTCCGTCCATGACATTCTCCTGCGGGTGGAAGATGGATTATTTGACGACGATCGTGCCCTTGGCGGTGTCGAGATCCTCGTGGAATTCCTCGACGAAGGGGTAGTTGCCAGCAGGTAGCGCCGGAAGGTCGATCGTCTCGGTCTGGCCCGGCGCGATGATCTTCTCGATACGCAGGCGCTTGCTTTCGAACTCGGCGGCTGTCTTGCCGGTATTCGAGACGGTCAGCGTCACCCCGGTGTCTGCTGGCAGGTCGATCGTTTGCGGCGCGACGACACCGTCTGTCAGGGTGATCGTGGGAACGGCCTCATCTGCCATGGCAAGGGCCGGCGCACAGGCCAGCACGATAAACGCGGGGATGATGCGTGAAATACGGGTCATGATGTTCCTGCTTGTCTGTTCGCCCGTCGAATAACCGACAAAAACACTTGGGTCAATAATACCCGATAAAAAGGCTAAGCTGTTTCGCCCGCAAATAGGCGCTCGACGCTGAACGGGCCGCGTCTGACCTTCCTCACTTCCAAAGAGCCAAAGCAAGCCGCGGGTCGATGACCGGCGGGTCTTGAGCGGAATAATCTTCATTAATCGTAATGGCTTGCGTTGGTCCGATGCGCCGCCAGAGTATGGCCCGCCGAAGACCGTCTACAACCGATGGAAGCGCTGGAGGTGAGTGGCTGAACGCCACTGGTCCGAGAGAAGCCACGGACGGGGTATTTTCGCCCGGATGATGGAGGGGCTTGCTTCCGAGGCCGCCGACCGGAAGACAGTGATGATCGATGTGAGCAGGCGAACGCCATGCGTTCGAGTGAGCCTGCGCAAGTATCTCATGGCTCACCGTACGGCTTCGAGCCTGCGGTTGAAAAAGGGGGGCGTGGCAGGCTGATTGGGCGGAGTTCGAAGATCAGAAAACGGGTGGCATGAACACCAAGTCGCATGCCGTCACGGACGCGAACGGCCGCCCGATCAAGTTCTTCATGACAGCCGGCCAGGTCAGCGACTACACCGGTGCGGGGGCCCTGCTGAGCAGCCTGCCCGAGGCCGAAGGGCTGCTTTCCGCCCAGGCCACCGAGCGGGTAGCGGTCGGCCCTAAGCTGATATTTGTTTTTGTGAGAACGCTGCGTGAGAACGGCGGAGCAATAGTCGGTCACGGTAGCGGCGGGATGCGCCTGCTGCGGGCGGCGCAAAAGTCGTCCGCTCTTGCCCTTTCTGGCGACAGGGAGGGTTCGAAGATTTTTCACCGTGGACTTGTATCGCAAGGTTCGACTTGCCTGCGCCGAGGAGATCGTCAAGCTTGCCACCGCAAGCCTGCCGGTTCGGTAATCGAGGAGGAGCCGATGTCGGAGACAATCGAAGAGGAAAGCGCCAAGCCCCAGCCCGCCGATGACGTGGCGCGCGAAGTCGATCTGCCGTGGTGCCAGCCCAAGCCCGGCCACGAGGATGTCCGCGCCCCCGATCTGATCCGCGAGATCATGGCGCATCCGAACTACCTGCAGGCCGATGAGGATGTCGATTTCCTCAACCGCGACGAGATGCGCGGCCCGCGCCTGCAGCTCGATTACCAGAAGGCCGAGACGCTGCTGCGCGAACATGGCATCGCCCATTCGATCGTGGTCTTCGGCGGCACCCGCATCCCCGAACCGGAAGCCGCGCGCGAGAAGCTGGCCGATATGGAGGCCCGCAGCGCGGCCGATCCGAGCAATGACGATCTGACCCGCCGCGTCGAGATCGCCAGACGCGTCGTCGCGAAAAGCCGCTATTACGACGTCGCCCGGGCTTTCGGCCAGATCGTCGGTGCGCGCGAGGGCACGCATGGCAACCGTCTGGTGATCGTCACCGGCGGCGGGCCGGGGATGATGGAGGCCGCCAATCGCGGTGCGCATGATGCGGGTGCGCGCACGGTGGGGCTCAATATCACGCTCCCGCACGAGCAATTCCCCAACCCCTATATCACACCGGGCCTGTGCTTCCGCTTCCGCTATTTCGCCCTGCGCAAGCTGCATTTCCTGATGCGCGCGCGGGCGCTGGTGGTGTTCCCGGGCGGCTATGGCACGCTCGACGAGTTGTTCGAGACGCTCACGCTGATCCAGACCCGCAAGATCCGCCCGCTGCCGGTGATCCTTGTCGGGCGCGACTACTGGAGCCGGGTCTTCGATCCGGATTTCCTTGTGGAGGAGGGGGTGATCGACCCCGAGGACCGCGACCTGTTCTGGTATGCCGAAAGCGCCGAGGAGATCTGGGAGGATATCAGGCGTTGGTATGCGCAGTTCGGTCGCAATATCGACGAACCAATGGGAGGAGATGATGAAGATTTCATTTCACGGTGCCGCGCATGAGGTGACGGGGTCCTGCCATCTCGTCGAATGCGCGGGGCGCAAGATCCTGATCGATTGCGGCATGTTCCAGGGCCGCTCGGAACTGACCGAGGACAATGCCGCGAAATTCGGCTTCGAGCCTTCCGAGATCGACATGGTGCTGCTGACCCATGCCCATCTCGATCACTGCGGGCGACTGCCGCTTCTGGTCAAGCGCGGCTTCAAAGGCGAGATCATCACGACCTCGGCCACGCGCGATCTGGCGCGACTGGTGATGCTCGACGCGGCGCATCTGCAAGAGGAAGAGGCGCGCCATCATCACCGCCATGGGCGGCGCGGCGGGTCGCGTGAGGCGCTTTACGACACGATGGACGCGCTCGACGCGGTCGATCGGTTCGGGCGCAACGCCACCTATCGCAAGACGCTCTCGCTGTTCGACGGGATCGAGGCGACTTTCTTCGACGCGGGCCATATCCTCGGCTCGGCTTCGATCCGGCTTGACCTGACCGAGCATGGCCGCACCCGAAAGGTTCTGTTCTCGGGCGATCTGGGCCCTGACAATCGGCCGCTACTCAACGATGCTGACCCGCCCGAGGATGCAGATATCGTGGTGATGGAAACCACCTATGGCGAGCGCGACCATCGCGGGCTCGAGGCCTCAATCGCGGAATTCCTCGCCGCGATCCGCGCGACCACGGGGCGGGGCGGCAATGTCATCGTCCCGACCTTCGCGCTGGAGCGCGCGCAGGAGTTGCTGTGGTTCCTGCGCGAAGGGATGGCCTCGGGCGAGATCGAGAAATCGCTGCGGGTGTTCCTCGACTCCCCGATGGCGATCTCCGCGACCCGAATCTTCGCGCGCCATGACGAGGCGCTGCGCCCGGAACTGGCCGAGATCATTCGCAAGGGGCGCGACCCATTCCAACTGCCCGAGCTGCATTTTACCCGTGAGACGCAGGATTCGATCGCACTGAACGAGATCCGCGCGGGCGCGGTCATCATGGCGGGTTCGGGGATGTGCACGGGCGGGCGTGTGCGCCATCACCTGCGCCACAACCTCGCGCGGCAAGAAAGTGCTGTGATCTTCGTGGGCTATGCCGCCGAAGGGACGCTGGCGCGGATCATCGTGGACGGGGCGAAGCACGTAAAGCTTTTCGGCGAGGAGATCCCGGTGCGTGCGCAGATCCACACGATCAACGGCTTCTCCGCCCATGCCGACCAGAGCGATCTGAAACGCTGGCTGGCCCGCACCCGCCACCCGGAAAAGATCTTCCTCGTGCATGGCGAGAAAAAGTCGATGGAGGCCTTCGCGAAAGGGCTCGACCCGGCGAAGGTCGTGATGCCCGAGCTGCACCAGAGCTTCGAGCTCTAGCCCCGCTTCACAGCCCCGGCAGGTCGATCGTGACGGCCGCGTGATCGCTTGCATGGGGGCGGTGGCGGCCGATGCCGGGCAGGTGCTCGCCTCGATAGCGGGCGGCCTCGGTGCCCAAGCCCTTGCGCAGGATACGCGGCACCGCATCGGGGTAGCGCGCGGCCAGCGCAGGCGAGGCGAGCAGCACATCGGGGCAATGGTAGCGCCCCGAATGCGGATCGTAATAGGTCCAGCGCTCGGGCCGGGGCATCCGCGCCATCAGATCCACGCTGAACCCGTGTTCAAGCGGTGCCGTTGCGCGGGGCAGGGGGCGCTCGGGGTCGTCGGGTTCGTTGAGATCGCCAAGGATCAGCCAGAGCGCATCGGCCGGATCGTCGAAGTGCCGCTCGATTAGTGCCCGCGTCGCCAGCGCCTCAAGGTGCCGGGTGCGCCAGGCGGCGGCCTCGTCGGGGTAGGGCGACTTGAAATGCGTCACGAACAGCGTCAGTGCGTCCACTTCGACCATCAGGCAATCGCGCCGGAAGACCGGCATTTCGGGATCGACGCCCTCGGGCAGCTCCAGCCCCAGATCGCCCGGCGTCAGCGTGGCATGGCTGCGCACCGTTCCCAGCGCGCGGCGCGACAGCACCGCCAAATCGAGCCCGCGCCCGTCATTACCCGGCAGGCAGACCCGCTCGGGGTAAGGCCGCGTGCCAGTGGGCAGCAGGTAGCGCGCGTGAAAGTGCTCCAGCGTCGCGAGGTCGAACACCTCCTGCAGCGCGACCAGATCGGCGTCGATCCCGGCGAGCAGTTCCGCCGTCAGCCGCCGGTCGATCGGATCGAGGCGCGGGTCCTCGGGGTCGTCGCTGTCCCAAGCCCCATGCAGCCGCCCCAGCTCCCGGTTCGGCAGCAGGCGCATGTTCTGGGTATTGAGGCTCGCGATCCGCATCTCGGCGTCAGCATCGCATGGGCGGGGCGGTTTGGAACAGCGCGAATGCGTCCTTCGATCCTCCCCCAATCAAGTGGTCCGCCGTTATGTTTAGGAAAACGGAGGATCAGAATGGCTGCGAGGCGACACAAGTCGGAAGAGAGTGTCACGGTGTGAGGGGACCGTGGCCCCAGTGGGGCCGCGCACGCCCCGATCACGCGGCAAGTTGAGGTGCTTGACCGCGTCGCAGCCAGAAGAACGAGATGTCGCTGAACAACAGCAAGCCGACATTCGGCAGAAGCGCAGCGAATGGCCGCTCCCCGCCCAAAAAACGCCTGACACATCCCCGTCATACCCAAAGTGGCAGAGCATCGATTGCCGGGCGCATCAGGTGGGGGGCGGTTTGTGGTAAGTCTTCTCGTGAATATCGCGCCCTTCATGGCCCACGATGTCGCGAATGATCTTATCGTCGATTGCCGCGTGTTCGAGCGCGTTCTGCACGTAATGGCGTAAGCTGTGGACAGATAGCGCCGCGCCGTCGGCGTCCAGCGTATCATCGATGATCTGTCTCATCCGGCGTCCGAGTTTCTTGCCGTGCTTCCCGCTCTTGGGCTCCCGAAGGTCCGGAAACAGTTCAAGGTGCCCGGCACGCTTCATCTTCGTCACATGGTCGAGAAACCCGATCTCGATCAGGCGCGCATGGATCGGCACGATACGACAGGAGGAGAGCGTTTTGACGCGGCGCATATCATCAAGCGGATCGAGGGAGTCGAACCGGCGCAGCAATTGCAACTTTTCGATCTTCGCCCGCTCGCGCTTGATTACATCCGCCAGCCAGACGCGCGCCTCTTGAGGGGAAATCTCGGTCCTGATGATGCCATCCATAAATGTGTCGCTCTCCGCACTAATCTTGCGTGCTAAGATAGTCGCCACACGGCGATCCGTCGTCCCCAAGGAGAGCTTCAGGTCAACGAATTTTGTGGAAAACACCCGGATTCGACGGCGCCATTGATAGGCAGTGCCGCGACGGGAGAGATGAGGTTGGCCGTGCATGGTCTTGCGTCGCCCTTGTTTCGGACGGACCCACGCAAAACTCGGGTGATGGAACACCCGTATGCCACACCTACGAAGCCATGAAAGGCTTTTGGTAGCTAAATCAACACCCTAGAGGGGAAGATGGCTCCGGCGGTAGGGATCGAACCTACGACCAATTGATTAACAGTCAACTGCTCTACCGCTGAGCTACGCCGGAACATGTGAGGGTGTATATGAATCTCGAATTGGGATGTCCAGAGGGTTCTGGCGAAAAAATTCAGGCTTTCGTCACGTCAGCGAAAATAGCGCCTCTGGGCGCAGGTCGGGCGCGGCGGTGACTTGGTTTTGCATTGACATTTCAACGAGATGCGCGAAGACGTTGCGCTCGGCCGCGGGCAGGAGGGCTGCGGGCACGTCGGTGTAGATCGCGCGGGTGAGGCCCTGCGGGGTGGCGGGGCGCTCGGTGAGGGCGCTTCGGATCTGCTCGGTGCGGGCGTCGCGATGCG
>MDSW01093513.1_pt1 | contig 37066 bp, 31 predicted proteins | sample 811171 | NCBI WGS metagenome assembly MDSW01 (sample SAMN05326641, study PRJNA326480) | marine metagenome | isolation source: seawater | place: Atlantic Ocean: North West | collected 2012 | reverse complement strand
TGCACTACCTATTGCAGCTGGTGCAAAAATGACTCAAATGGAAAATAGAATTGTTTTATGTAGATTTAAAGATGGTTATGGACCAGTTGGAGCATATTTTTTACATTTAAAAACTTACACACAAAATGCCAATGGTGAAAACTATGAGAAGAAATGGTATGACCATACAAAAGAACTAGTTGGTGAGTATATAGATCATCATCCAACACCTACTTGTTTAAGAAATCATGCATTTATTCAAGAGACAATGGCTGGTGGAGGACCGATCCAAATGGTTACTACAGAAGCTTTTCAAGATCCTCATTTAGAAACAGTAGGTTGGGAAAATTTTTTAGGTATGACTGTTGGGCAAGCAGTAGTTTGGGCATCTCAAAATATTGATCCAAAGTATACAAATCCAGAATTAACAACATCAGAGCCATACGTAATGGGTTCACATGCAACGTGTTCTGGAGCTTGGGTTAGCGGTCCTGAAGATTTATCACCACCAGAATACTTCTGGGGTTATAATAGAATGTTAACTATTGATGGTTTATTTGGTGCTGGAGATACAGTGGGTGGAAGTGCACATAAATTTTCATCAGGATCATTTACAGAAGGTCGTTTAGCAGCAAAAGCAGCTGTAAAATATATTGAAGATCAAAAAGCTGAAGGCATTAACGTAACAGATAAACAATGCGAAGATTTTAAAGCAAAAGTTTACAAGCCACTAGATACTTATACCGTGGCTCAAAATGAAATTACTGGTGGAACAGTTTCCCCTAGCTACATATCACCAATTCAAGGTTTACAAAGACTTCAAAGAATAATGGATGAATATGTTGGCGGAATAGCAACAAATTATATGACTAATGAAAATATGCTTAAAAGAGGTTTAGAATTATTGACTTGGTTAGAAGAGGATTTAGAAAAGGTAGGAGCTGAGGATTATCACCAACTAATGAGGGCCTGGGAATTAAAACATAGAGCTTTGACTTCTCAATGTGTCACTGAACATACTCTATATAGAGAAGAAACTCGTTGGCCTGGATATTATTATAGAGGTGATCATATGAAACTTGATGATGATAACTGGCATTGTTTAACGGTTTCAAGAAGAGACCCTAAAACAGGTAAATTTACGATGGAAAAAGTTCCTGTTTATCATATTGTAGATGAAAACGAGAAGAAAAAAGCTTCATAACAAAATCTAAGATAATTTAATAAGTATGGATATTTTATCAAAATCTGACGAAGAGATTTATGAAATTGGAAGACCATTCTGGGAAAATTTGGTTAGATCCTCTAACCTTAAAGATTATGGAGGTTTTACAAGGGATTTTTCTACACAAATGCTTTTCGGTGCAAATGAAGTGGAGCTTGGTAAACAGTGGGCAAACAATAAATTAATTACTAATTTAAACGAGACTTACGAACCTTTTGGAACTTTAAGAAGAGGCGACCATATTACTGTTCTTATTAAACAAACCAATAAAGAAGTCCCTGGCGAGTTTTTAGGTCGTTTAGTACTTGGTTTGGAGGGAGATGAAGTAAAGATTTTTGGGGCAACTATTTACTAGCAACCACCTCTCAAAAATATTTTTTAAATCTAAAATAATTATTTGACAATTTTATACTGCATGTTAGGGAACATTACTTATGTCAGAAATTATCAAAAAAATTCCATCTCAAATTAAAAAAAATAAATTAAAAGCTGGAATTTTTTTTGGATTGTCTGCTTATTGGGGATTAATTATTGCAGGTACATTAATTAATTTTAATTAAATTTCACTTAAGTTTAATTTTATATTTAATATACTGTTTAAGAAAAAGGTATATAAATTTAAAATTTGTTGAGAAATATCTCCAGAAAAGTCTTCTTGGCTCAGACATTAACCTAATAAACCAAAATAATCCAATTTTATGTATCCATTTAGGTCCTAGAGTTTTAGTACCAGCTATAAATTCAATTGCAGCTCCTATACCTATACTTGTACAACTAAGTAATTTTTTATGTTCTGCCATCCAATACTCTTGTTTTGGACACCCTAAACATACAAATAAAATTTTAATTTCGCTATTGTTTATATTATCTATAATTTCTTTTTTTTCTTCATCACCAAGAGTTCTAAAGGGTGGAGAATAACTATAATTAATTTGCAAGTCCTTGAATTCGTTTTTTAAGTTTGTTATGCATTTGTTTAATGTTTGAACTTCTCCTCCATAAAATCCAACTTTAAAATTATTATCTATAGCAAATTTACATATTTTTTTTGTAACATAATATCCAGGCAAATGATCAACATCCTTATGATTTAAAAGCTTGAGAGCCCAGTAAACAGGTCTCCCATCTGGTAAAGCTAGATCAGCATTATTGGCCACCTTGGCAAATTCTTCATCGTTATAAGATTCTATAATTTGATGTACTGCTGGAACACAAATATAATGACCCTCATCCGATAAAGAAAATTTTTTAACCTCATTTAATAACGATTGAGTAGTAATTACATTTACATAATAACTTATAATTTTCTCTTTTTTAAAATTATTCATAAGTATTATTTAAATTTATAATAAATTAATAGATCATATTGTAAGCATTTTTTGTAGTTTGTGTTTTTAATTCTTACTATTTTTTATGTATTATTATTCGTAAAAATGCTATTCTAATAACTTCTTATGAAAAATGAAAAAATTTTAATTTGTGGGGCAGGAGGTTTTATTGGTGGGCACCTTACCCAGTCTTTAATGAAAGATAACAAGATAGTTTGTGCAGATGTAAAACCTACGGAATTATGGTTCCAGTTATATGATGAAAATAAAAATCTTACATTAGACTTAAAAGAATATGATAATTGTTTAGAAGCAACTAAAGATGTTGATTATGTATATAATTTAGCTTGTAATATGGGCGGAATGGGTTTTATTGAAAATAATAAAGCAGAGTGTATGCTTTCTGTTTTAGTAAATACCAATCTTTTAAGAGCATGTTTAAAAAATAATGTCAAAAGATATTATTTCTCTTCAAGCGCTTGTGTCTATAATGCATCAAAACAATCTGCAACGTTCATACCAGGTTTGAAAGAAAGTGACGCTTATCCTGCTGATCCAGAAGATGGTTATGGATGGGAGAAATTATTTAGTGAGAGAATGTGCAGGCATTTTAATGAAGACTTTGGATTAGATGTGAGAGTAGTTCGTTATCACAATGTTTATGGACCATATGGAACATTTGATGGGGGAAGAGAGAAAGCTCCTGCAGCCTTATGTAGAAAAATTATAGATGCTAAATTGAGTAACCAGAAAGAAATAGATGTATGGGGGGATGGAGAACAAACAAGAAGCTTTTTGTATATAGATGATTGTATAAAAGGTACTCAAACAGTTTTTAATAAAGATTATAAAGAACCACTTAATATCGGAAGTGATGAACAAGTTTCGATAAATCAAATGATAAGCATGATTGAAGAAATAGCTGACTATAAAGTTAAAAAAAATTACCAACTAGATAAACCAAAAGGTGTAAGAGGAAGATCGAGCGATAATACTCTGGCTATTAATAAAACTGGATGGAAACCGAGCTATACATTAAGACAAGGTTTAGAAAAAACTTATAAATGGATATTTGAGTCAATGACAACTAACAAATCTAATTCACAAAAATTTACAAAATTTTAATTTTTTAAGTGAATATTTTAATCTCAGGAGGTGCTGGATATATCGGAAGTCATATTGTAGAGCAACTAATTCAAAAAAAAACTAACGTTGTTATAATTGACAATTTAAAAACAGGTCATAAAAAATTAATTAACAAAAAAGCAAAGTTTATAAAAGCAAATATATCCAATAAAGGTTTATTAAGAAAAACTATTAATAAATATAGTATCAATTCTATAATTCATCTTGCTGCTTATTTAAATGTATCCGAAGCTGAAATTAAAAAAAAAAAATATTATAAAAACAATATTCTTGCAACTAAGCTTCTGTTAGAATCAGCAAAAAATACCACTGTTAAAAATATTATCTTCTCTTCATCTTGTTCTGTTTATGGAAATGTCAAAGGTGCAGTTAGTGAAAAAAAGAAAATTAACCCACAAGGATATTACGCTTATACTAAATATAAAGGTGAGGAACTGATAAAGAAATATTCAAAAAAAAATAAATTTTGTTATGGTATTCTCAGATATTTTAATGTTGCAGGAGCAAGCCCATCAGGATTAATTGGTGAAATTGAGACCTCTCACGGTCACTTAATTAAAAATATAGCTATTCAATCATTAAAAAAAAACCCTAAGATAAATATTTATGGACATGATTATGAAACAAAGGATGGAACTTGTATTAGAGACTATATTCATGTTTCAGATTTAGCTGATATACACATTAAAAGTCTTGTTTATTTAAATAAAAATAAAAAATCATTTATTCTTAATTGTGGATATGGCAAAGGTTATTCTGTTAAAGATATAGTAAATATTTTCAAAAAAATAAAATCAAATGTTAAAATAAATTTTTTAAGTAGAAGACCTGGTGATATTGCACAAGTTTATTCAAATACTAAAAAATTTTTAAAAACTTTTAAATGGAACCCTAGATTTAATGATATTAAAATAATTATTAAAAGTGCAATTAAATGGGAAAAAAAACTAAAAAAATAGAAAATACATGAATTTTAGGATGAGTAAAATTAAAGACTTCTTAAAAGATTTATATTAAATTATTTAGGCATAGCAAGTTTAATTCATAATAAAAAAAAATCTTTTTATACTAATAAATTTAAAAGATACAAAAAAAATGAATTTTTTAATAACTTTGATCATAGGGAACAGCATTTAAATCCAAATAATTTCTATAATTAAGCAATCAATTTATTATCTGATTAGAAAATTGATGTAGAAGAATTAAAAAATGCAAAAAAAATTAAGTCAACTAAAAAATTGACTGATGAAGAAGTTTCAAATGGAGTTTTTTATATTTGTTATTACGTAAATAATTTATTATTTTAAGTTTGAAAATATTCCTGATAACTCTTCACTATTTCTTTCAGTATTTATTGAGACAGAGGATGGATACGGATTTGTATTTGCGAAATCATTAACCAAAATTCTTCTTGAATGATTTAATCCAGTTATTATTTTACTATATTTAATTTTAAATTTATTAAGAACTTTTTTTATTTTATACAACTCATCGTCTGGTCTCGAGGTAGTTATTATTAATTCAACATCATTTACACCCTGTAAGTTTTTAAGTTCCTCTAAATTTCTTTTTAAGGGTACAATTTTATTACTTTGAGAAAATATTTTAGAGCCGTTTCTTACAAGACATCCATCAAAATCACAAAATATTGTTAATGATTTTTTTTGCCACATTCTATATTCATGAACAGTGCCCCAGCTTGTATATTTATTAGCTTTTGAATAATTAAAGTTTTTGCCATTTAGCAATAAATCTAAAATTATATGAGAAATATAAACATTATTAGATTTTTTTAATAATTTTTTTGCTGATAAAATAAATTCTTTAGGATTATTGAATCCGTATGCCCCACAGCAAAAGTAATCACTAATTATTTTTTTTTCAACTATATTTGTTACTTTGTTATATAAATCTTTCTCAATATAAGATTTACTTTTAGCATCTATAAGTTCTAATGTTTTAATATCAATTGCACAAACAGAATTAGGTAATTTTTTTTGCCATAATATTTTTTTATCAATTGAAAATTCATTATCACAATCTTTAATTAGAAAACTTGATTTAATTTTTTTAGAAATCAAAAAGTTAAGTATCGTCTCTGCTTGACAAGAAGTGTCTTTTTTCATCTGAAAAATTTCTACTTTTTTTGAAATATTTTTTTTAAAACTTTTTAAAAGATTTTTATAATTTACATATTTTTTAATATGTTCTTTTAAAGCTACGACATATACTTTATCAAATTTCTCACAATCAATTTTGCTTACACTTTGTTCAATCATTAATTTACCATTTGGCATTGTTAGCAACCACTTTGGTCTCATTCCAGGGTATCTTGCAGATTTTCCAGCAACGGGCAAAATAAGAATTTTCATCGAATTTTAAATTTTTTAATTTTATCTAAACTATTTTCAATCCAATTTATAGTTATTTTATCATTTATATTTACATAGGGCACTATTCTAAGTACTGTCATAGTGAATTCAAGTTTAAGAGAACTTATTAATTTAGGATCGACTCTTTTCCAAAAATTATTATCGATAATAGATTTATAGACTATAAATGATCTTAAATAATCAATTTTGTTATATTTTCTTGCAGTCCAATGGAGATTAAATTCTTGAAATAATTTAGAAAAATCTTGAATTAGATTTTCCTGATAGGTTGATAAAAAATCAATTAAAATGATTTCTTTTTTTTTAAAATTGACAATTAAATTAGATAAAGTCAAATCTCCATGACAGTCACTAATAGAAAAAGTATATATCTTTTTTTTTAATATTTTATTAATATAAAGAAAAAAATCATTAGAATTTTTAATTTTTTTAAAATTTTTATTTCGTTTAAGTTTTTTTATTTTTTCTTTGTACGATTTTAAATTTCTTAACTTTAAATTAAAATTTTTATTTATTTTAAAAAAATAATTATAAAAAAATTTTTTTAAAATATTGATTTCTCCTTTATTTCCTTGAAGCAAAATATCTTCACCGCTTTTTCCGTCAAAATACTCAATAAGATATTTTTTTTTTTTAAATATATTTCTTTTATTATCTAAAATTTTAGCAGAAGTTATTTTGTAATTATTGATATAATAATTTTTAAAATTATTCTGTTTCTCTATCGATAATATTTCTCTTTTGTCTATTTTTTTGGGTTTTTTAATGATTAAAAATTTGTTATTTTTTTTAGTTACAAAAAATTTGCTTTTGGAGTATGAGGATTTTTGTTGAAATATCATTTGGTCAGATCATCTTTTAAATAAATTTTGGGCTTTTTTTAATAGTCTGCAAACCCAAAACAATACTAATATATTTAAAAATTTAGTCATAATATATTTTTATATAGTTTTTGTTAATTAAATATAAGAATTTAATATAATAAGTTAATGTTTTTTAAAAAGTTTTTATGAATGAAATATTTAAAATTGGAGTGATAATACAAGGTTTTCAAATGAATAGATTTGAAAAAGACCTAATTGAAAAACTTAATTCTTCAAATTTGAATATAAAATTATATGCAATTCTAGAACATAAAAAAAAAGAAAATTTATTTTCCTTTATCTTAAGGAAGACTAAACAGCACGGTTTACTTCGACTATTTGAATTAATTCTTTTTAAGATAATATTTATTCTAGAAAAAAATCTTTTAAAATTTTCTTTCCCAAAAGTTAAATATCTTGAAAATAAATTTATATTAGATCAAAAAATCTTTCATAAAATAATTAATGTAAAACCTATATTTTCAAAGTATAAAATATTTTCAAATTATTCTGATGAAGATAAAGACTTAATTCTCAAAGAAAACTTAGATATTGTTTTAAGAGGGAATGTATACGAAATATTTAGATCGAATAAGCTAAATATTGCTAAGTTTGGAGTAATATCTTTTCATCATGGAGATTTTACATGGAACAGAGGTGGCCCCCCCGGTTTTTGGGAAACAGTTCTTGATAAGATAAGTAGTGGTTTTATAATTCAAATACTAAATGAAAATCTTGATAATGGTAAAGTTATATTTAAGGGTGAATTTCCTACTCAAAAACTTTATGTTTTAAATCTCTACAATCTTCTTGCTGAAAGCAATAACCATATAATTAAAGTTATAGAAAAAATATTACTCACTCAAAATATAGAAATTATAAGTAGTTCACAAAATTTTAAAAATAAAATATTAAAAGCACCTAATTATTTATATACTTCAAAATATATATTTAAAAAATTAAAACTTTTTTTATTATTATTTTATAGAAAATATATCAAAAAAACATCTCAAAGATGGGAAGTTTGTTTTTCTAGATCAAATCTACATCAATATAATTTTAAAGAGTTTAAAAAAATAAAAAATGTTGAGGGCCGTTTTTTTGCAGATCCTTTTATTTTTAAAAAGGGATTAAAACATTACATTTTTGTAGAAGATTTTTTTAAAGATAAAAAAAAAGGTTCAATATCAGTAATTAAAATTAACGATAATGATGAATATAAAATTTACGAAAAGGTAATCGATGAAGATTTTCATATGTCTTACCCTTTTATTTTTGAATATAAAGATAAGATATATATGACACCAGAAACAAGTACAAAAGGAATTAGATTATATGAATGCATCAAATTTCCTGACGTATGGAAATATAATTATAATCTTATTGAAAATACAAAGTGTGTTGACACTAATATAATTTACCACGATAAATTGTATTGGCTTTTTACATCTCAGACTCAAAATAAAGATTTCTCATCTCAACAATATATTTATTATTCTGATAGCCCTATTTCACAAATCTGGACAGAACATCCAAATAATCCAATTTTTTTTGATATTATAAATGGTAGAAATGGAGGTTCTGCAGAAATTAAAGATCAAAAATTTCGCATGACTCAATCATATGGTTTTAATAGATATAATGAAATTCAATATGGGCATAGTTTAAAAATAAATAAAATAGAAAAATTAGATAAACAAAGTTTTCTCCAAACTGAATTTAAAGATGTAAATCAAAATGATAATCCAAGCATCATTGGAATACACCATGTAAATTCAATTGATAACTTTATTGTTTTTGATAGAAGCTATTTCGATAAATTTTAGATGATTAAGGAAGATAAAATAAGCGTAGTTTTTAATGGAAGATATGAAAAAAAAACAAAATTTTACGCTATCAAAGTAAGAAAAATACTACCCAAATCTGAGATTATTTTATCATCATATAAAGAAGCTTTACAGGATGAAAAAATATACAAAAAAAATAAGATTAAATTAATTATTAATAAAGATGCAGGTGATTACTCGGAATTTCCAGACAATCCCAAAAATTTATTAAGAATGATGAACACATTTTATAATGGTTTAAAAATTTCAAAAAATAACATTATTTTGAGATTAAGAACAGATTATTCTTTAAACAAAGAATTTAAAAAAGAATTAAAAAAATTAGATATAAAAAAAAATAAAATTATATTTAAAAATAGATACAGTTACTTAGATACTATTTATTCAACAAATGCAGCTCATTTAGATTATGATAATTTTCATTTTTCTGATCAAGTATTATTAGGAACAAAGAAACAATTCATAAAATTATATTATGTTAACAAGAAGAAATTCTTAAAAGAAAAAGATTTTTCTAAATTACCTATGGTTAATGGAAAATATGGTAGTTTATTAGCTTCTGAACAGATAATTTGGATAAATTATTTAAAGAGGGTTTTTAAAGAAAAAGATGCATTTAAAATATATCAAGATAGAAAACTTCATAATCAAGTATCAAATAGTATCAAACTTTTAAATAATAAGATGTTTGTCGTTCCTCAAAGACTTAGAAGTTTGAAAGTAAAAATGAGATCATATGCAATGAATCACTATAATATATTAGCTTATTTAATGAGAACTTATTATTTTATTAAAAACTATCGAAAGTAAATATAATCTATTTTTTTTTTCCAAGTAAATTTTTTTGATTGTTCTATACTTAAATAAGATTTTTTTTTATACATATTTTTATCTAAAATTAATTGATAAATAGAAAAAACAAACTCATCAACAATTTCATTTTCACTTTTGTTTTGTACGTTAATTTTAATTCCACAATTATTATCTACAAGTGTATCTGGCCCTCCAATATTTAATACAGCACAAGGCAAACCTTTTGACATTGCTTCTAGAGTTATAAAAGAACCAGAGTCTCTTAGTAATGGTGCAAATAATAAATCATTTTGTCTCAAGGATTCTATAAACTTATTTCGAGGTAACCTGCCAATTAATTTCACATCATCAAATATTTGATTTTGTTTTATAAAATCTAAAATGTAATTTTTTTTATCACCTTCTCCAAAAATATTTAACTCACAGTTTATTTTTTTTCTTAGCTTTAAAAACGTTTTCATAAGTATGTTTATTCCTTTGTAATTTATCAAATTACCTCCAAAGCATAACCTAAAAATTTCATTATCATTAATTTTTTTATCTATTATATCAATGTCATTTATTCCAATAGCTAATAATAGATCAGTTTTTTTGTGAAAATAACTTGGGATATTATTTTTTGTATCAATAGAATTTACATAAATTTTTTTTGATTTTAAAAAAACTAAATTCATTAGGGGAGAAATTTTAATATATGAATTGCTAATTTTTCTTAAAATTTCTTTAAATCTCTGGGTAAAAGAAAAATTTTTATATAAATTACTTGGCATTATATCTCCACCAGAAACTGGGCCAAATATAAAGGGAATATTATAAAATGCTAAAAAGCTTGGTAATCTGTGACTTACAAAAGTTACATGATGAATATAATCAAATTTTAATTTTTTGATTAAAGGATATACTTTAAAAAAAATCCCTATTTGCCATAGAATAAAATATAAATATGAATTTGGATTTTTCTTAGATTTGAAAATTTTAATAAACCAATTAGGATAATCAAAATATATAAAATTTAGGTTGGATATATTTTTATTTGCTAAATATTTATCAATATTTTCTTTTTGATTTTGTCTTGTAATTACGTGAACTTCATTTTTTTCTCTTGATAAATTTAAAGCCCAGCTCCATCCAACTTCAGACTCGGATCCTTTATTTGGTTCACAAGAGTATGCTGATAACAGAATTTTATGTTTCATTAAAATTTGATAAATATTTGATTATTTTATTAATATCTTTAGTGTCTTTACAGATTATAGAATTAGAATATTTCTTAGCAAATTTTTTATAACTTTTAAGTTGTTTAGCCAAAATTTTATATTCTACTTCTTTTTTTCTTTTCCAAATAATTGATGGTTTATTCATCATTATAACCCATAAGTTTGGTTGCGGAAACATTGACAAGATAAAGTTTGTTAATTTTAAGTTTAAATTAAACCTATATCTTAAAGGGTCTATTAAAATGTCATGAGCGTATCTATCAAATATTACTATTTTATATTTTAAAAAAAAATTAATGATAATGAAAATTTTATATTTAATTAACCATAAGATTATTTTTAAAAAAGACAAAAATTTAGATCTAGGTTTTTTTGAGTGTGGATTTTTAACAATAATCGTTTTTCTATTTTCAAAAAAATGAGGAAACAAATGATATTGTTTAGAACTAATATTTTTTTTTGAAATTTTTTTTTTTAACAGTTTAATAAAAGTTGTTTTGCCAGAACCATCAGGACCTAAAAAGGCAATAATTATGTTTTTATTAAACATTATTTTAGTTTACGGTTTTTTACAAATTATATGTAAATCAGTACACAAGCCAGGAACTAACTCCAACGGTTTCATAAGAAAATTAACTAAGGAACGTGAGATTTTTTCATTTCGAATAAATTTATTAGTTACTCTAACTAATCTTTCAATACCCATAAAATTTTTCCCATATATTTTTGCATCAGTAAAACCATTATCATTACAAAAAAATATAAGTTCATCTTTTGTAGGCTCTCTTACATGTCCATAATATGGTACTTGATTCCAATAATCACTTAGATCATAATAATTAGTCAATCCAAATAAAACACTAATCCTTTTTCTGAAATTTACTGCGTTAGGTACAGCAATTATTAGAGTACCACCTGGCTTTAATACTCTAAAACACTCTTTTATAAAAGCCTTTGGGGAATTATGAAAATGTTCAATACAATGAAAAGAAGTAACTAAATCTAGATAATTGCTTTTAAAAGTAAGTTTTTGTTTTTCAAAATTTAAATTGATTTTTTTTATATTTAATTTTTTAAAAAGTTTATTAACACTAGGTAAAAATTTTTTTTTATATTTTTGATCTTTCTTTGCATTATTACCGGTATGAAGTTTGTCTAAACTTTTAAAATCATCAATCATGTATAATTTGTGCTGCTTTATAAAATCGGTTAAAAAAGGAATAAAAAGAGAATAACCACTTCCACAGTCTGCTATTTTGTAAAAACGATTTTTAGAAAAGGTTAGATTTTTCATAGAAAGACTAATGTAATACCGTATTCTATCCTGAACACCATCGAGATAGCTATCTTTGTAAACTTTAGAAATTTCTTTAATATTTTTATTTTTCATATATGAAATTATAAGACACTTAGCATTGAATTTATAAAATTAATATAATATTTATCAACAATGGCGATCAATGAATGTTGAAATCTGTTTTTAAATTACCAAGCTATTTATATGGGTTGGTAGATCAGGCTATTATTAGCTTAAGTAATTTTTTATTAAGTATTTTAATCTTAAGATTCCTCGGTATAGAAATTTTTGGTGTATTTAGTTTTTTTTGGATTTTTATAATGTTTATGAATTCAGTTCAGCTTTCTTATATTATTTCACCAATGTTAACTAATGCGCCTAAACAAAAAAATTCTAATATTAATTATTTTTATGGAGGAATTTTTTTGCAACAATTAGTTTTTTCTTTAATAATATTTTTTTTAATTTTTTTTATTTTAAAAAACTTTGGTAAACATATCTCTTCTTATCCTATTGCCAATTATTATTTATCCTTTTCTTTATTGATTTTTATTACACAATTACATAATTTTTTACGAAGACTTCTTTATAGTAAAAAATTATATATTAGAGTTATAATATCAGATTTTATCTCTTATTTATCTTTAATTGCTTTCATTATTTATTTAGAGCATTTGAACAAATTGGATTTGGGAATAATTTTCTGGTCTATAGTTATTTTTTTTTCGATAGGTTCGATAATTATTTTACCGATTGTTTTTTCATTAAATTATAAATTAAGTAATATTTCTCAGTCTATTAGGGAAAATTGGAATATATCTAAATGGATGTTATTAACCTCCTTAGCCCAATTCTTCTCAGGAAACCTGTGGGTGATAAACGCTGGTATAATATTGGGTCCTTTCGTGCTTGGAATTATTAGAGCATGTCAGACCTTACTTGGAATTACTAACCTAATTTTACAATCACTGGAAAATTTTATTCCAGGAGAAACTAGTAAAAAATTTATATCTGGAAGTTTTAAAGAAATGAATATTTATTTAAAAAAATTTGCATTAAAAGGTTTTTTAGCTGTATCAAGTATCACTTTTTTTATAATTATTTTTTCTGAATTCTTACTAAAAATGTTTTATGGAGCAGATGTAGCATCTCACTATCAAGTACTTATGTTTATTTCTCTTACTTTTCCATTGGCATTTATACATTTCCCATTTGTATATGGACTTAGAACTTTAGGAAAAACTAAACCTATTTTTATTTCTTTCCTATTATCAAGTATTTTTGCAATTGTAGGATCAAAATTTATAATTTCATATTTTGAAATTAAAGGAGTAATAGCAGGTTTATTGTTTTCTAATATTATAATTGCGAGTTATACATATTATGGCTACAGATACTATTTAAAAAAAGAAAAATTATAAAATTTTCTTTTTATATAAAAGTTTATTTTGTTTAATAAGAATATTTATAAAGATCTTTTTAAAATTTTTAGTTTTAGAGGTTTTATCATCTATATTTAAAAGCACATTTCGTCTTTCTAAAAATTTAAATCTATTTAATAAGTTTATTTTAGATTTATAATTCCAATTATCTATAATTTTTAATTTTTTAAACCTATTCAAAGTCTCTTCAGCATTTTTTATTATATGTTTCTTATTTATTATAGAAATTTTAAAACCTGATTTTTGTTTAAAAAACAAAAGATAATATTCGTAAATTCTGAAAAAAAATTCATAAATCTTTAAAGGATTTTTTAAATAATATTTTAAAAAAATTTGTAATTTATAAATAAATATTAATGCGTTAAAAAATTTTAATTTATTAAGTTTTAAAGTTTTTTGAATTTTTATTAATAAGAAATTCTCAAAAAAGACATTTTTTTTATAAGTATTTTTAATTTTTAAACTTAAAAATCTTGTTTTATATTTTATTATTTTTTTTTTATTATTAGTGTTTATTGGCAACAAACTTGCAATTTGAAATACATGGTAAGTTTTAGAAATTATTCTAGGCAAAATATTAAATTTTTTTTTTATTTTTTCAATATTTTCATTTTTAAATTTAAAATAAGGAACACCAAATACTAGCATTGATCTAAAAAAATCAATTTGTAGAAAATTTTCTTTTTTACGATCATAAAAATAAAATATCTCAATTTTATTTTGATCTAAAAAATTTTTACTTTTATTTTCATCGTATATTAAATAATCCCAATGAAATTTTTTAGCCGTATTAATAAATATTTTTTTTATCAAATTTAGTTTATTTATATAAAAAATATCTAAATCTGATTTAAAATTAGGAAAGTTTTCATAATTTCTAGCAATACAATACGGGATATTTTTTTTATTAAATTCTTTTAAAAGAAAAATTACAGTTTTTGATTTTTTTGTTAACAATTTATGTATTACCAGTTATTAATAATTTACTTTAATGAATAAAAATAAAATTTCAATAATAATACCCTGTTACAATGGAGCTCGTTTTCTTAAAGGTACTATTGAAAGTGTATTAAAACAAACCTTCAAAAATTTTACATTATTTTTAGTTGATAATGGTTCTACAGATAATTCATATGAAATCATGAAAATGTATAGATCCAAAGATAAAAGAATTAAATTAATTCGATTTAAAAAAAAAACATCAAGAGCCAAAAGTATAAACAATGTAATAAAAAAAAAATGTAAATCAAAGCTTATTTCAGTTTTAGATGCTGATGATTTGTTTTTTAAAAATAAAATTTATAAACAAATAATTTATTTAAAAAAAAATCCAACAGTAAAAGTTTTGGGTACACTAGCAAATTATATTAATATCAAGAATAATCTTACAGCAGGCATTTCTTCAACTAATTTAATATATCATAATTCTTGTTTTAAATTAATTAAGAATAATAAAAGTATAGGTATTGTTACGCCTTCAGTAATTTTTTATAGAGATATATTTTTAAAAGTAGGTGGTTTCAGAGAAGATTATTGGCCAGCTGATGATACTGATTTATGGTCTAGGATAGCTCAAAAGGGGTATAATGTTTTCACACTTCCTGAAATACTCTTATCATATAGGATACACGCATCTTCAATTACAACTAGTAACTTCTTTTATTCAAGACTTAAAGCGATGTGGGTTAAAGAAAATATATTTTTAAGAAATATAAATCATAAAGAAGTTTCATTTTTAAAATTTAAAAAAAAAATTATGAAAAAGAATATATTTTATAAGTTTAAAGAATTAATTAATGATATTTCAGATCTGTACTTTAGAAATTCTGTAATTTTTTTAATAAATAAAAACTATGTATTTTTCTTATTAAATATGATTATTAGCTCATTATTTAGTCCAGTAAGATTTTTTAAAAAGTTATTAAACAGACTTAAAATTTAGTTCAAATATTTAATAAATATTTTAATTTGATTAGAATAAAATTTGGAGAGAAGTTTGCTATTTTTTAAATTTTCATGAGAAATGATTTTATATTTTTTGTTTATTTTATCTGCCAATAAAGCGATATATTTTTGTTCAATAAAATAAAGTAAAAGATATTTAATAATTTCTCTTTTAGACAGTTTATGATTTAATTTATTTAAATAAAATCTTATAAATAATATTAGTAAATAATTATAATTAATTTTGAATTTAAATAATTTAAACTTATTTGTAATTGGTGCTATTAACCAATGCAAAATATCATATAAAAAAACTCTCTTTTTTGAAAAATATTCTAGATCATAAATAAAATAATTATTTTTTGATTTGATACTATTCCAATGGGTAAAATCTCCATGGCTTAAAGAAATATCAATTTTTTCATTTTTAAAAATTGATTGAATATTTTCAAAATCTTTATCAATTATGAAATTAAAAGAATGTATTTTCCTAAAATTTTCTTTCATAATTTGAGTATATTTTTCAAATTTAATTGTTTGAATTTTTAAGTTTTTAATTTTAAAAAATTTATCAAGATCAAAAAAACTACCTTTTTTACCATCAATATATTTAATTTTAGAAATTGATGTATATTTATGATTGTAGATATTTCTATATTTTGTCAGATAGAAAGGATGTTTTCTTTTTTTTAAAATCTTATATGCATTTTTTTCATTATTAAATTGATTAGAAGTAAATTGATTAAATGATATTTTTAAAACAAAAAAATTTTATTTTTTTTAAAAAAATAAGCTATTAATTTTTTATTATTTATTTCGTCAATAGTATATTTAAGTTTATTAAATTTTTTTATTCTAAAAATTTTATCAATTTTATTTTTATATCTTATCATTTCTTCGTTAAATATTTATAAATAGAAAATAAAGATTCATAGTTTTTCTCATCAGTATATTTATTTTTAAAATCATTTAGCGCGTTATTAACCATTAAATCACATTCTGCTGGATTATTTAGCGCCCAGTTTACTTTTTCTCTTAAATCTTTGTAATTGCCTTTTTCAAATAAAATCCCATTATAATTATTTTTGATAATACTTCGAATAGGTTCTGAGTTAGAAGCAATTACTAAAGTTCCAGTCATAAAAGCTTCTATGATTGTCATACCAAAAGTTTCAAATACCTCGGAAGGAAAAACTAATAATTTAGAATTTAACATCTTTTTTTCTAAAGAGATTTGGTCTAGATAACCATGAAATATTATTTCACTTTTAGAGTTATTTTTTCTTAATTCATTTAAGAGTGGACCATTACCATAAATATTAATTTTAATTTTTATATCTTTCCAAGCTTTAATTAACGTTATTATACCTTTTTCTTTTGATATTCTTGACGCAAAAATTGCATCATCTTTTTCAATAAATTTTTTTATTTGAAATTTTTTATCGACTATATAATTTGGTCTAACTATTATTTTTTTGCTTGATAATCCAAATTTTATGAATTCATTTTTGTTAAATTCTGAGAAAACAATAAATCTATCTACATGATCTAAAAGCTTTTTTTTTCTACTTATTAATTTGGAGATTATAAAAGTTTTAATTTTTGAATTTTTGAAATGTCCATAATCAATTGATTTATTGTCTAAAATACCAAAATAATCCCATATAATCCTGTAGTTATGTAGTGTCATCACAATGGGAATATTATATTCCTTAAAAAAATTAAAAATAGAGTATGTCCATAATGGAAATAAATTATGTACATGAACAATGTCGGGTAAATTATTTTTATCTATTTTATTTTTTAATATTTTTATACTTTTATGAGAATAGTGTAAATTTTTAAGAACATTTAAATTGTCAAAAAAATTTTTAATTTCATCGGTATTTTTTCTAACTATTTGATCTACAGAATGACCTTTATTAATAAGAAGATTTTTTTCAATTTTTAAAACAACATCTTCTCCTCCAAGAAATTTGTATTGATTATGTAATTGTAAAATTTTCATTTTTTTGAGTAAATATAAATGTTGATTAAAGCCAAAATAAGCCACGAATATGAAAAAGCTAAGTAGGAAGGCATCGTGGATGTAGCATTCACCATATTATTTGAAATTACTAAAACAAAAAGAAGAAACAAAAGATAGAAATTTGATTTTAAAATTTTTTTAAAATTTTTTATAAAGAAGATCAATGGGAATACTGATAACAAAGTGTAGCTTACAAAAGATATCCATCCACCAGAAACAAAAATTTCTAAATATGCATTATGTGCTGTACCTATATTCCTTGGATCCATTTCTAAAGGATCAAAATAATATATTAAAGTAGGAAAAATTCTTTTGAATCCAGTTCCAGCTCCAAGACCAAAGAAATTTTCACTCATATAACTAAAAACCCATTCTGCAATTATATCTCTTCCACTAAGATGAAATACATCATCTTGTCCTCTAGTTAAAAAATTCATTATTTCAGAAAAATATAAAATCATAATTATAATCAATGAAAAAACTAAGAAATGAAAAAAAAATTTAATATTTACATTTTTAGAGTTACTAGAATTAAAAAAATATAATTTTATAAAAAGAAAAAATGTTAAAAAAAGAGTAGACCACCAAGTAGATCTTGAATAGGCAAAAAAAAGAAAGAATAAAGATGAAACTATACAAATTTTGTTAAGTAAATTGTTATATTTTGTTGAGTAAATAAAACAACTTATTAGAAAAATTATTGGACATATTATTAGGACATTGGCAATTCTTCCGCCAGAAATTCTTAATCCTGAAATAACATAACCTTCTGTAAAAATATAAAAAAATGCAACTAATAAAAGTAATATAGAAAAAATATTTCTAATTAATATATAGACATAAACAATAGATTGTTCATTGATATCAAAGTAATAATTTTTTGAATAATAATAAAAATAAACACCTATAAAATATAAAAAAGTATATGCGGCACTAGTTACAATATCATTAGATAATATACATGAAACAAAAAGAGAAAAAAAATTTGCAAAAATAAGATAATCAAAAATATTTTTTTTAAATTTAAATTGTTTGTTAATATGGGTTAACATTAAAAAAAAGGCTACTAGGTATGCGATTATTTGAATTATTATCCAAATATCCACCTCTGGAGTTAATGTATTATTAGTATTTTCAGTTTTTCTGAATGCAGGAGGGCCAGATAATAAAATTATAATTGGGATTAATTTTATTTTTAAACTACCCATGTTTTTTATCTATATGATATTTTTGAACAATAATATATAAATCTTTAGTGTATGAATTTAAGAATAATATTTTTATTTTTATTTATAACAAGTTGCACTAATTCAACTGGTTTTAAAAGCGAACCAAAAAGTTCTAACCCTAATAAATTAGGTTTAAAACAAAGAGGTGTAACTTTAAAATTTCATAATTTAAATGAAATCAATACAGCATCACTTCCTAAATTTGAGGATATAAAAAAAGAAAAAGATAAAAATCTTTCTAATTTAGTGAAAGAAAATAAATATTATTATTCAATTGGTTCCGGTGATGTTATAAATGTATCAATTACAGATATTGATGATATTGATGGGTCTTATACAATAAGTCCGAACGGAGACGTGACAATTCCTTATGTTGGTCAAGTAGTAATAGACGGTAAAACTAAGGAAGAAGCTCAAGCATTTATTAATGATGTATTAAAAACATATTATCAAGAACCTGAAACTATAGTTAAAATAGAACAATATAATAGCGCTTATGTATATATAACTGGTGCAATTAATCGTCCATTGGCCATCCTTCTTTCAGAGCAACCATTAAAGATACTTGATGCTCTTATTAAGGCAGGGTACGTAAAAGATCAAAAAAGTTATGTTAAAACAGCACTCTTAAGAAGAGGTGAAGAGGTTTTTGAAATTGATCTTTATGAGCTTTTAAATAAAAATAATACTGAGTTAGATATTTTTTTGAGAAAAGACGACGTACTACATGTATCGGAGTCTGATACTGATCAAGCTTATGCTTTTGGAGAATTTACTACCTCAGGACCTATTTCTGTCTATAAAGACTTAACTTTAACTGAATTATTAGCTACAAAAGGAATTAATAAAGCTACTGCAAAAACAAAAAACATCTATGTATTAAGAGAGGATCTAACTAAATTTTTGCATATTGATATTTATTCAATTAATTTAAATAATCCTGCTGCTTTTATATCAGCAAATAATTTTTATATTTTACCAAATGATATAGTTTTTATACCATCTACTAAATTGGTAAAATGGAATAATGTAATAAGTCTTTTAACTCCATCAGAGACATTATTTAAAACTTACAAACCTTATATAGCTGAGCAGGATGACTGGTATATTATAAGTCAAGATGAGGATATACTTAGAGGTGGTGATTAATGGAAATATTAAGTAATTAATTAATATTTTTTTTAAATTTTACTAGACCTATAGATAAAATACTTGTGATTAAAATTAGTATACCAGGAGCATGTAATGAAAAATCTACTAAACTTTGAATAAATAAGATAATTAATAATAAAGAAAATAAAGTAAATCTAGCAAGTTGTCTTGATTGATGAATGTTTTTTAATATTATTTTAAAATAAGATATAAATAATAGTAATAGTATCGAACATCCTAAAATTCCTATTTCTCCCAAAAGTTCAATTCCGTCATTATGAGCGTGTTCTGCTAAATAATTGAAAGAATTATCTTGAAATGGATAAAATATTTTAAAAATTTGTCCAAAAGCTCCATTTCCGTAACCAAATAACCAAAAATTTTTAAATTGTTCGAACCCAAAAGAAATTAAGTTTAGTCTTATAAAATCTTTAAGTATTGGAGTTTCTACAAGTCTTTCTACTAATCTGGCATTACCAAAAAAAATTGCCATAACCAAAACATCAAAAATCAGTATTAAAATTATTATTATTGATAAAGGGTTAACGAATTTGTTAAAGGATATTCTCGAATAAAATAAAAAAGATAACAATATTAAAATATAACTAAAGTTAACTACTCTAGACCAAGTTGTTAAAATTCCTATACTTAAAAAAATAATAAAAATTCTTATAAAAAGAATTTTACTTTTAATTTGATGAGGAAAAGTAAAATTAGAAATTTGATTTTTTTGAAAAAAAATAACAATATAAAAAAGACCAGAATATGCGCATAAAAATAAAAACGTTCCAAAAACTGATCTATTTACAAAAAGGCCAGTTGATGCTCTCAAATAATGAATTTTTTCTATTAAAAAATTTGATGGATTTCCTATTAACATCCAATAAGTCGCAAATATTGCGTGACAAAATCCTAATACACATAAGAAAAATAAAAATTTCATTAAATATTTACTTCTACTAAACAAAACTGGAAAGGTTAAAAAAATTATAAAAAAATTAATACAATTTAACATACTAATATATGAACTACTTGGATCTACGCTTAATGACCATAATTGTTTGTCAATCCTTATAGAAGTATATAAATCATAGTTATTGGGAGCAATAATTTTAATTAAATTAAGTGGTAGGGGAGTTATTTGTAATATTAAAAAAGATATATAGATAAAAAAAAAAATAAAAAAAATTTTATTTCTTTCGTAATTTTCTTTAATCATTTCTAAAACTTGATTATTTTTAAAACAAAATAAAAAAACTAAGATAAATCCTATAGAGGAAACTTGAGTCATTAAAGGATTAATACTTGCGTTAAAACTAACGCTAATGGCTAAAATTAATAAAAATAAGTTTTGTAAAAAATTTTTACTTATTATCATTAAATACAAATATTATTAGTTGGAGATACACATGTATTATCTTGTGATATATCCATCTTGAAAGTCTTATTATTAGTTGTAGCACCAGCATTTATTGAGACTTGAAATTCAAAAGAATATGTTGCTGCATTAAATAAACTTGGTGCTATACCAGAAATTAAATTTCCAGTAATAGTTATCCCAGTTCCTGCTAAAGTATCATCTGAATTTCCTGTATTACTTACTGAAATAAAAGTATAAGTAATAGGTGAACCTAAACTTGCAGTAGCTTGAATAGTTTCAGATATACTTTCTCCTGCATCAACAGAGGGTAAAGTTTCTGCGGTATCAAAAGTTAAAGTTTCACTTCCTCCAGCAGAAACCATGAATGTTAAAGTTTCAGTTATTTGAAAAGTACTATCAGTTGCATCTTCTACTTTTATTTCTGACGTATAAGTTCCAGCAGTTGTAGGAGTTCCAGAAATAAGCCCAGTTGCTGTATCTAAAGTTACACCTGGAGGCAAACTTGAAGCAGAATAAATTACTCCATTTGCTGCTGGGACCGAAACTGCTTCTGCACTTATGCTTATATTTGAACTTGTAGTATAACTTGCTGAAGTTGTTGGGGTAGTAACCCAGTTAGGATTACTAATACCGCTTGCAGCACTTATTATTGGAAATGAAACTGTCAAGGTCTCTAAGTTACCATCAATGTCTTCAGCAGTAAAAGTTACAGTAGTCTCTGTAGCTCTAACATTCTGAGGAGTTCCAGAAACTATTCCTGCTGTTAAAGAAATTCCATTTGGTAAATTACCGTCATCTGTATATGTTATAGCTCCGTTACCTGTAGCACTTAAAGTTATAGAGGAAATTGCTGTTCCTTTAGTCATAGTAGATGGAAAATCAGCTTGTGAAGTAAACCAAGTTACACTACCGCCTGAGCTGGCACTTATAGGTGGAAAGGAAACAACTAAATCTTCAGTGTTACCTTCATCATCTTCTGCAGTAAAAGTAACTGTTGATCCAGTAGGATCTTGAGTTGTCGGTGTTCCAGAAACTAATCCAGCTGTCAAAGTTAATCCAGGTGGTAACCCTATTTGACTGTAAGTTATAGTACCATTTCCTGTTGCACTTAATGTTACAGAATTGATTGCAGTATCGACAGTCAAGCTACCACCTAAAGTAGAAGTTATATCTGCAGAAGTTGTGTTCCATGTAACCTCACTATCATCATCACCGCCATCACCATCTACTTGAGGAAAGGTAACTAATAAATCACCTGTATTTCCATCTGAGTCTGTTGCTGTGAATGTTACGTTTCTTGTAAATTCATATTCTGTAGTTGGAGTTCCGGATAATATTCCAGCAGTTAAAAATAGACCTTCAGGTAAAGTCCCAGAATAATCGTAAGTAATTACACCTGATCCCGTTGCAGATAATGTTACTGAAGAAATAGGATCATCTACAATTAAAGTGGATGGAAATTCTGCGGCAAGAGTGTTCCAATCCACGGTTCCACCACCACTGGTATCTACTTTTGGAAAGTTAACATATTTAGTTTGTGAACCATTATCATCTGTTGCTGTAATCATTACGCTAACTGAATACATATTTTCCATTGTTGGTGAACCTTTAATATATTGTCCGTCAACATATAATCCTGGTGGTAAGTTTGATGCAGTAAAACTTAAAGATCCAGTTCCTGTAGCATCCAAAAACATGTCCATCATTTCCGTACCAACAGTTAATGTTGTAGGTCCATAAAGATATGTTGTCCATATTGGTCCAGTTGCACTTCCTCCTCCTCCAGCACTAGCAGAATCTACTTTTGGAAAGGTAATATTTGTACTTGCAGTATTTCCATCCTCATCTGTAGCAATAATATTTACACTACTTGATGAAAAGGTTTGAGTATCTGGAGATCCACTAATTTGATCGCCTGATATAAACAAACCCATTGGTAAACCTGTTGCAGTAAAATTAATATTTCCAACTCCACCAGTAGTATAAAGAAATATTGGTGTAATTGAATTATTTACAGTTAGAGTTGCTGGAGGATAAGGAGTTGACATGAATGAAAAACTAGTTCCACCACCACTGTCATAGCCTCCACTAGTGTCCTCTATAATATCAAAGCTTAAACTAGCTGTTGCAAAAGTATTGGAGTCCATCATGTCTGTTGCAGTAATTGTTGAATTCCAACTTCCAGGACTTGTTGGGGTTCCAAAAATTAAACCACTTGTATAATCTAAAGTTAATCCATCAGGTAAATCTGATGCTGAATAATTTACTCCATTCATAGAAGTTGCTGTTCCGTTTATACTTATATAAGTGCTTGTAGAATAAGTACCTGTTGTCATGGGGTAGGTTGTCCAAGATATACCACCGGCTTCATAAGTAGTTGTATCTGTATTAGTTGTTGTTGCCGCTGTTGCAGCAGCTGTAGTATATTCTGCAGTTGTATTAGCATATAAAGACGCAGCTGTCATAGTTGGATCAATATCTTGAGCTATATTTTCATAAAGACTTTGATTTGTTGAAGCTATCGCAATTATAGCCTCCGCTCCATCTTCGGTATTGGCTAATGATGAAAAAACATTACTTGTTAAATTTTGATCATTGGAAGAAGCTATATTATTAAAAACTATTTCATTTATTTCGTCATTTCCTGAGGAAGATATTATATTGGCAATAGCTTCTGAGTCTTCCGATGAAATATTTGATAAAGCAGTACTCATCATGTTGTCAACAAGATCCTCTTGAGTTTCATACATTTCAGTAACTATACTAGAGTCAACATTGCTTAAATTACTCATCAAATCTAAAGCAAAATTGTTTTCTGAAGCAGTATCATCAGTGGACATACTTTGTTGTTCAGTTACAACTGTTTCAAAAATTAGTGTGGCTGTGGACTCATCAGCAGTTACAACTAATTGGGCCATAGTTTCCATTGTGCTTTCATTAGAGTAAGTCATCATGTCTTGAAAAACTTCAGTTTTTAATTCTTGAAGGTCAGGGTTAGTTTCAAACGATTCAGTAACACCTATTTCTTGAGCTGCTTGTTTTGCTGCAAGTTTAGCAGCTTTTCTAGCTGCTTTTCTTTCAGCTTTTGCTGCTAACCTAGCAGCCTTTTTCTCAGCTTTAATTCTTCTTTTTTCAGCTTTTCTTTCTGCTTTAGCAGCTATTCTTTCTTCTTTAGTTAAACCTTTTTTATTTTTACTCACAGAGGTATCATTTATTTCACTATTTAAAGGTATATCCAAAGATGTAATCTCAGTTGGTTCCTCAATAGTAGTATCTTCAAAATGATCAAATATATCAAAATCTTCTTCCACAAAATTTTCCATCACTTCACCAATTATTTCAGGATTACTGTCCATCATAGTTTCCATCATAAATTTTGCACTATCACCTTCACTATTCATCATTAGTTCTGCTGTCATTTCTGCTGCAGTTTGATTGCTAGTTTCAATAATCTTGGTAAAAATTTCTCCTTTTAAATTGTCAATAAAATTTTCTTCATTTAAAATTTGATTATTATCAGCTGTAAATATATCTGAATCAGTTGTTGGCAATAAAGGATCTGAAGTAGATATTGATACGGATGGACCAGCATCAATATCAATAATATCCATTTTTGCAGTTTCTATATGATTGAAAATATCAAATTCTTGTTCTGCCAAATTTTCATAAACATTTCCGATTATCTCATCATTAGCAGCCATCATAGTGCTCATTAAATAAGCTGAATTTTTTCCATCAGTTTGTTGCATCATATCTGCTATAATTTCAGCATCATTTTCATCAGCATTTGCAAAAGCAATTTCAGCAAAACTAGTCATTATAGAAGGATCATTTTGCATATAACTATCCATTTTTTCAGAAGCAACTTCTGTAAAGGTTGCGAGTACATCCATAGCTAAATTTCTTTCATTTTCAGCTGATTGTTCAATATTTGTTATTTCATTCATCAAATATGAACCCATTTCAGTGTCACTTACTGCCATAATCTGAGCCATCGTATCTGCAACAAAGTCACTACCATCTTGAATCATTTCAGTAACAATTGTTTCTCTTAAGTCTTCAAAATTTCCAGTTTCAGCAGATGCAACATGTGAAAAAATATCAAATTCTTGTTCTATTATTTCAGTCATTAGCAATGATGCGCTTTCAGAATTAGTTTCCATCATATTTTCCATTAATTGCATTGATTGATCAGAGTCTGAATTAACAATAATATCTGATAATAAACTTAAATCCTCTTTTGATTGTTCAACTACAAAATCTAATTTAGATTTTTTTAATCCTAATAATTCAGCTTTATAAGCTTCAACATCAGCTAAGTCGGTAACACCATCTCCATTAGCATCAGGAATTGTTCCATCAGCCAGTTGTTTTGTTATAGCTCTTTCAATGTTTTCTTCGCTTTTAGTTGTAGATTTTATTGTCACTTCTTTCATTTCTTCAACTATTTCATTTCTTTCTTCTTCAGATAATTGTGTTTCTTCTATTGCTGTTACAGAAGTAGTGATTGCTGCAATATTGCCTGCAATCAAGGCTTCTTGCTCTTCATCAGTAAAGTTAAGAGTAACTCCAGTTGCACTCTCAGAAATAATTTTTGTTTCATTATTTCCTTCAATACCAATTTCAAGTGTTCCTAAATTTCCTGTTGAATCTTCCACAAGTGATACATTTTTACTACCTCCAAAATTTTGACCAACTATAAGAGTACCATTTAGTTTTACATCTAATCCAGAAAGCTTAATTTTCATCAATCCATTCTTATTTTTTGCTATGGATCCAGATTCAAATGAAAACTTACCTTTAGGTATAGATAAAATAAATGAGGGCTTAGATGACTGATCGAATTTTTGCACTATAAATTCAGATTCGTTTTTTAAAGTTAGGAGAGAGTTATCAATAAAAGAAACAATAATCGATGCACCAATTTCAATTCTTATTTTGTCTTGTATAAAAATTTGATCAAATTCTTTTAATTTAATTTCATCTTCATCTTTAATTATGAATGCATCGCCTTCAAGTGTATCAATAAATCCTACAAATTTTTCTTCGGCTAAAGTTTCACTATATAAAAATAAAGTTAATAAAATTAATGGTAAAATTAACTTTATTTTGATAAAATTTAATGTGTCTTTTATTAATAAATACATAAAAAGATTATTAATTAGTATTTTAATTATAATCTCTTTATATAATATTTTCTCTATATTAATAATATCCTATAGTCCTAAAATTGAGGGTTATTTTTCAAAAACTATCAATTATTTACCTTATAAGCACTCTATTTTTTTTGTTAAGCCATTGATTTTTAAAAAGAAAGATATCCAAAATAAAAGTATTAGTAGCAAAAAACTTTATAACCTAATAAGTAAAACTGAAAAAAAGTCTGCATTGGATTACACATATTGGGAAGTAAAAATACTTCATCAAATTAATAATAATAGCAGTAAAATTGAGTTTGAAAAAAATTTTATAAATTTATTTGTACTCTCAAAAAATAATAATAAAAAAAAATAAATCACTTAAATTGTATTATTTAAGAAATATTCCAAGATTTAGTAATGAGGTAGGTAGTATTATTATAGAAAACTAACAACACAATATGTAGTGTAAAAAAAAAAAAAAATTACTAGATAGACTCTAAGAATAAAAAACAACTTGTAAGGGAATCTTATTTAATTAGATTCTATTACTTATATTTATTTATATGGAAAAAAGTTTTTTAGATAAAATAAGTGACATTAATGAGCAATTAAATTTAGCCCATTATTGGATAATATTACTAAAATATAAAAGAATACTTTTTTTAATACCAATTTTATTTGGATTATTGGGCCTGTTTATATCTTTAAACATAAATCCTACATTTCAAAGCCAAGCAACTTTAGTAATAGAAGAATCTACTAAGAATATTGTAAATATAGAAGAAGTTTATGATGGTGAAGGAAGAAGAACAGGTTTTAGTAATTCTAATTATATAAATAACCAAATTCAAATTATAGAGAGTGACGAAGTTATATCTTCTATTTTAAAAGATAATAAAAAAATAGATCAAATAAATTTACTTTATAAAAAATTGCCTAAAAATTATTTTGCAAAAAATTTTTTATTTTTCAATTTTAATAAAAAAAAAGATCCTGTTAAAACAAAAGATTTAACTGCAAATTATAAAAAATATATAAAAGAAAATTTAGCAGTAACACAAATAAGAAATAGTGATGTTGTTAATATTACTATGAATTCAGGTAGTGCTGAGTTGGCAAAATTTTTATTAGAACAAGTTATTGAAGCTTACTTAAAATATGATGTAGACACTAAAGTAAAAGTTACAAATTATGCAAATGAACAAATTAATGTACGGTTAGCAAAACTTTTAGAACAAATGGAAATTGCTGAACAAAAATTACTAGACTATAAAAAAGAAAATAATTTAATAGATATTGGTGATATTAAAGATCTTAAAATAGATCAAATAAAATCTGTGTCTCAAAGAATTATTGATGCTAATAGAGAATTACAAAAAAAACAAAATGATCTTACTTCAATAAAGCTTGCCGAAGGAAATGTTGATGAGCTTTTAGCAATCGCAGATCTAAGAAATAAAAAAGAAGTAGATTCTATAAGAACAAATATTAACTCAACGAATAATAATATCGAGTCATTACAAATTATTTATACGGACGAACATCCAAAAGTAAAAAAAGCCATGAAAACAAAGCAAAATTTAGATAATCGACTCAAGGAAATTTTAGAAGAAAATATTGCGGCAGCTGCTTTTGAATTATCAAATTTAAAAGGATTTATAGAGTCAAGTGAATTAGAACTGGAAAAAGCGAAATCTGAACTACAAGTATTAGAAGAAAAAGATGTTGCTTTGCAACAATATGTACGTGAAGTTGAAACTAATAATAGAATTTACGAAACATTCCTTCAAAGAATGAAAGAAACAAATGAAGTAAAAGAGCTCCAATCTTCTAATGTTAGGATAATTCAAAATGCTCTTTTACCGCTATTACCTATAGCTCCGAATATTACCCAAATAACGATTATTTTTTACCTTTTATCATTTGCTATACTTTTTGGAGGTTTGGTTTATTTAGAATTTAATAGTAATACTGTTATTGAACCCTCAAATTTAGATGTTTTAAATATTCCAGTATTAGCAACACTTCCTAAAGTTAAAAAATTGGATAAAGGATACCATTTATCACAAATGTTTATTGAAGATGTTAACTCTGAATTTTCAGAAAGTATAAGAACTCTTAGAACTTTATTAGTTGCCAAATATCAAAAAAATAAATCAATATTAATAAGCTCAACCTACTCTGGAGAAGGGAAAACTACTGTTTCTTTAAATACTGCTTTAGCATTTTCTAAAATTGGAAAAGTACTTCTAATTGAAACGGATATCAGAAGACCATCAGTATTAAGTAAAACAAATCAGGTAGATGAAGCTCCTAAAGTTGGATTTAGTGATATTATTCAAGGTAAGACTCAATTGAGTGATTGTTTAATGAAACTACCAGGATCAGAAATTGAGGTTATGACATCAGGCACAAGAAGATCAGATTTAACTGATTTGACATCAACAAATAAACTTAAAGATTTTTTTGATATTCTTAAAAAAAAATACGACTATGTAATAATAGATACACCACCTATACAACCAGTAAGTGACACATTGTTTATAAGTCAGGCTACTGATCATAATTTTCTTATTGTGAGATCTAACGTTACAAAATTAGTTGGAATTAAATCAGTGTTGAAAAAATTAATTAATGTAAAAGTAAAAGTCGATGGATTAATTTTTAATGACCTAGATACATCTAAAGCAAGCTATTATGGCTACTATCAGTACGGTGGATATTATAATAAATATAAAATCTATAGTTAACTCTTATTATTTAAGAATAAATCAATTATAATTTAGTTAATGTTATTTGAAAAAGTATTTCAAAGAGACGACAAGTCATTTCTTTTATTTTATCATTTATTTTTAAGTTTAGTTCTATATTTTAGCTGTTCTTTTTCTTATTTTATTAGGAATGAAACATGGAATTTAACAGATAAATATATAGAAGCATCTATATTCATCGTAATTATTTTTTTTATTTTATCAATTTTTAAAACTAAAGAAAAAAGGTATGTTAAAGGAACGGTTCAATGGCTTAGAGTAGAATTTATATTACTTATTCAAACATTTGTTTTTGTAATTTTAGTAACAGTAATATTTAAAACAACTGATAATTATTCACGTATATGGCTTTTTACAAATATATTTACATCTACTATTTTATTTCTTTTTTTCAAAGTAGTATTTGATTTTATTTATGCTCAGTTAGTAAAATCAAATTCTATCCAGCGAAATATACTCTTAATTGGAGATTCTATTTCGTGTCAAAACATTATTAAAAAATTTCCAAAAAAAGTAAGTAATTCAATAATAAAATGTTTAATAGCGATAGATCAATTAAATAAAAAAGATACAAATTTTTATGGAATTCCTAGTTTTGGATTAAATGAAAACTTTGGTCAAATTTTAAATCATCATTCTATAGGACAAGTTTGGATAATTTCTTCAATTAAAACTCAATCTCATATTGAAAATTTGATTGATAAGTTTTTAAACTTTTCTGTTGATTGTCGATTAATTCAACCAGAGTCTAAATTTAAATTTGTTGAGGCCTTAGATAGTGAGTCAGGGTTTGATTTTTATAATGTTTCATTTTCTCCTTTTTATGGCACAAGTTTTTTATTAAAAACCTTAATGGATAAAATATTTTCTTTATTTTTTATTTTAATTTCTTTACCTATAATTTTAATATTTTCTATCTGTATAATTATAGAAGACGGTTTTCCTATATTTTTTAAACAAAAAAGAACTGGTTGGGATGGAAAATCATTTAATATTTTAAAATTAAGATCTTTAAAAAAAATGGAGAATATTAATGAATCGATTCAAGTAAAATCTGGAGATTCAAGACTTTTAAAAGTTGGCAAAATTATTAGAAGATTAAGTATTGATGAGCTTCCTCAGTTTTTTAATGTTTTGAAAGGTGATATGTCAATAGTTGGACCCAGACCTCATATGGCTCAACATACAAAATTTTATTCTAAAGAGGTAAAGAATTTTATGCAAAGGCACAAATGTTTACCAGGTATTACAGGTTGGGCTCAAGTTAACGGTCTCAGAGGTCCGACAAATAAAGAAGGCGCAATGGATAAACGTTTTCAACACGATTTATATTATATTAAAAACTGGAATTTAATGTTGGATGTTTATATTTTAATAAGAACAATTTTTGTGGTCTTATTTCAAAGAGTTGATTAAAGCTAATGAATTTTTTTGCTATTGGGGATATTCATGGATGTTTGAATGAATTAACCCTGCTTCATAAAAAGATACTTACCTATGATAAATTTGATGTAAAAAAAGATCTATTAATTTATTTAGGTGATTATATTGATAGAGGAAAAAACTCAAAAGAAGTTATCAATCAAATACTAAAATTAAAAAACAATAATATTAAGATGATAAATCTAATGGGTAATCATGACGAGTTTATGATAGATTTTATATTTAATAAGAACAACAATATTAAAAATTGGCTTAATTTTGGGGCAGATCAAACTTTTAAGAGTTACGATATAGAAATTGTAGAATTTATTAAAGAAGGATTTGAGGATAACGTTATTAATAAATTGAGGGAACACCTTCTAAGTAAAATGGAAGATAGTCATATTAATTTTTTTAAAACACTCGACTTTACTTATTCAACCAAAAATTATCTCTTTGTTCATGCTGGAATTGATCCAAATAAAAAATTATTAGATCAAGTAAAAAAAGATTATTTATGGACTAGATCTAGTGAATTTTTTAAAAAAAATTTTAAAGCAGAAAAGATTATTGTTCATGGTCATACACCTGAAGAAAAAATTACTAATGATCCATATCGAATAAATATTGATAGTGGTTGTTATTTTTCTGGCAAATTGACTTGCGTATGTCTTACCGATAATGATGATAGTAGAATATTTTTAAATAATTAAAAAAATTTGCCATTAGCTTATACAACCACTACTTGAATAAAGTTACTCATATAATATAAATATATTGATATTGATTCTAAAAATTTATGAGAATTTATTCAATAAAAGAAATTGTTGAGGCAACTAATAATATTTTAAAATCTGACAGCAATATTGAATCTACTAAAAGTTTTGAGAAAATTAATATACAAGCAACGCCAAAAAACTCTAAAACTCCACTGATATTAGATAAAGAAATACCAAGACCTATAAATAATAAAAAGAATTCATTCAATTATCAAATTAAAATTAAACCAGAAATAAAAGATAATATAGTAAGTGAACTTTACTATTTTCTTAAAAAGAAAGTTAAAAAAAATACTTTAAAAATAATTATTGATGAACAAATAGAAATAAAAAATTTGAGAAATAGAGTCAATTTTTTAAAGCAAAATAAAGATAAATTATTAAGTGATTATAAAGATTTAGAAAAAAAATATAAAATTATCACAGAAAATTATGAAAAAATAAAAAATAGATATGAGACAACTACTATTAATAGAAATGAATTAAAAAATAAAAATAAAAAATTAAAAGATGATTTAGATAAAATATATAAAGAAAATAAAGAATTAATATCTGAAAATAATGAATTAGAAATAAACAATAATGAACTTCAAACTAATATTGATATAATACGCCATGAAAACAGTGGATTATCTATAGAAATAAAAGATTTAAAATCTGAAATAAAAAATAAGGATTTATATTTAGATTCAATGCATCAAAAAAATAGTTCTTTTGAAATTAATAACTCTGAGCTTAAAAATACTATTTCAAAACATATTGCTAATTCAAAAAAATTAGAGGAAAAACTTAAATATTTAGAAAAATCTAACAATATAGAATTAGAAGAAAAAAATAAAAAAATTAAATTTTATCAAGATGAAAACGTGAGATTGTCTGGTGAATTGTTATCATCTCAAAAAAGTAGCGAAAGAATAAAATTAAATTTAAGTGATATCGAAATGGAAAAAGAAAAGATATCAAATAAAATTAAAGAACTAAATAGATCTATTGATGAAAAAAGAAATGTAATTTCAACTAATTTTGTAAAAAAGGATTCAAATATAAATGATAAGAATTTAGAACATCTTAATGATAAAGAGCAGAAAAGTTTAGATGAGGTAATAAGTAGAATTTTTAAAAAATTATGAAAATTTATCTAAATTCTTCCCTAAATTGTAATTATTGACACATATCTTCTAACAAGTTAAAATTTATTTATAAATTATGATGTTACATTGCAAAAATTGTAAAAAAAAATTTTATCTTATTGATGAAGGATCCGAGCTAGAAGGCAAATTAATTAAATGTAAACATTGTAATGAACAATGGATATATGAAAGCAAAACACAGTATTTAGAAAATAGATTGTTAGAACTTACAAGTGATTTAGTTAAAACTGAATCTCAAATTAATTTGAGAAAAAAAGAGCAGGAGGAAAAAATTTCAAGTTTAGAAGATGATTTAAATTCTAAAAAAGAAGAACTAAATAAACAAAAAGAATTAGCGGATAAAGTTACAGCTTTTGAGAATCGATTAAAACAAACAGAACAATTAAATTTAGAAGAATTAGAATTAGATAATAAAGTTAATAAAATTAGAAAAGAGATTAGAACAACTTCGGCAAATATAGAGTCAAAAAATAAAGATATTGAGGAAAAGACAAACTATATAGAGTCCAAAATTAATTCCTATAATGAAGATGCATCTAAAACATACTCAGAAGAACAAAAAATTAAAGTTAATAGTAGCGATGTCGTAGATATAGGTAATGGTTATAAAAAATCTAGTGACGAAAAACATAATAAAAATATTGACAAAAAAGAAAAAAAATTTAAATTTTTTTCTCCAGGCCTGATTAAATAAAATATAAAAATTTCAAATTTATGAATGATGATAAAGATTCTTTGTTTGGATCTAAAGAATTACCCAAAGAAACTGAAAATTTAATTGAAGAAGCTGAATTATCTCTAAAAAAATCGCAAGAACATGTTTCAGAAAATGACAATGAACTAGGTAAAAAATTTTTAGATATTAAAAAAAATGCAGAACATATCAATGAAAATATTAATGCACAAACTAATGAAATTTCTAAATCAATAAACATTCAAGAATTAGAAATAAAAAAATTACAAGATGAAAAAATATTATTTGATCGTAATAAAATTCAATCTGATATTTTTGAAAATCAAAAACTATTGATTGACGATTATAAGACTAATAATGAAAAATTAAAATTAGAATACAGAGAATTAGAAAAAAAAATAGATGATTTATCTAGTAGTAATAAAAGATTATTAATTCATAATGCAGAACTAAAAAATACTATTGGACGCTTTATTAAACATAATAAAAATTTACAAAATAATATTGATCAACTTAAAAAAGAACAGTCTGATACATTGAACTATAAATTTCAAAATCAAAAAATGATTAACCAAATTAAATTTTACCAAGATGATAATACTAGATTATCAAGTGAAATAATTAATATTCAAAAAAAATATGAAATTATAAAAAGTAATTTTGATGAACTAGAAAGTGAAAAAAATAATATATATAAGCAAATTAAAGAATTAAATCACTCTTTAACAAAATCTAATATTGTTGGCACCCATTATGTTAAAGAAAAAGTTGTAGAAGATTCAATTAATTCAAAATTATTAAATGAAATTTCTGAATCTAACATTGAAAAAGAAAAAAAATTTTCTAACAAAAATACTGATTTAGATAATGAAATTAATGATATATTTAAGTAGTTCAAAAATAATTATTGCTATTATTCACTATCTATAGTTTCAAATACATCACAACGCTCATTATTTTTTAAAATTATAAAATATAAATAATTTGTTTCAACTTCTTCATAATTTAAAGTTTGATAACAATTTGTCTGAGCAGATTTATAATGATTACTGAAACTAAATTCACATTTCCCACCATTACAATTAGCTATTGCGCCTATAGCATTGTTTAGAAGCAATATACTTAGTAATTGTAAAATAATAATTTTTTTCATATGTCTATTGACAGATATATATATGAGTACTAATCAACTTAGAATTAAATATTTATGGAAGTTTTTTTACCGATAGCTCAAGTTTTTGTTAATCCAATTGAAATACTTTTACTTAGCGCAATCGTTGGAGTTCTATCAGGTTTATTTGGAGTAGGTGGTGGATTTTTAATGACACCTTTTTTAATTTTTTTAGGAATACCTCCAGCATACGCAGTAGCAAATGAGGCTAATAATATTTTAGCTACCTCTGTATCAGGATCTACAACTCATTATTTAAAAAATTCTTTAGATTATAAAATGGGTTTTATGATTGTTATTGGTGGTGCTATAGGAACTGCATTAGGAATTTATACTTTTACTTATTTTAAAGGTATAGGAAAAATAGATACAGTTATATCTTTAGCATACATGTATATATTAGCAATTATAGGAACTTTGATGTTAGTAGAAAGTCTTGGAGAAATTGATAAAGCAAAAAGAAATGTTTTAGTTAAAAAAAAATTACACGTTCATTATTGGTTTCATGGTCTTCCTTTAAGAATGAGATTTCCAAAATCGAAGTTATATGAAAGTATTTTTACTCCAATTATAATTGGTTTAATTGTTGGATATATCGCGGCGATAATGGGAATAGGTGGGGCTTTTATTTTAGTACCTGCAATGATTTATGTAATTAAAATGCCAACTAAATTAGTTCCAGGAACATCGTTATTTGTAACAATTTTTGTAAGTGTAATTGTAACTTTCCTTCATTCATTCAACTATGGTTCTATAGATTTATTACTAGTTTTAATGTTAGTAATCGGATCAATTATCGGTGTTCAAATTGGTCAAAAATTAGGAGAGAGCATTGATAGCTCAGGTTTGAGAGCTTTATTGGCAATATTACTATTAATAGTTGGGATAGCTATTGCATATGATACTTTTTTTACTGATGAAATTAAAAATGGAATTATTAAAACGACTAGTTCAGATTTAAACTTTTTTTCAAAATTTATTGTAGATTTTTCTAAAGAAATGTCATTCTTTTATGGGTTGTTTACAATTATGTTTGCTGTCTTACTTGGAGTAGGAGCAGCACTTATAAGACGACTTCTCTCAAATCTTAGAAGAAAATTTTTAGCTAAAGCTTAATTAAGCACTTCTGTAAAGTTTAGTCATTACAAATTCTTTATGACCTAAAGCTTCAGCACAAGTTAATCTTCCATTTGCCACTCTTAGAGTCGTTTTAATTAATTCATCTCCCGCTTCTGATAAATTTATTTCTCTAGAGAGAATTTTTGAAACATCACAATCAATATGTTCACCCATACTTTTTACAGTTAAAGGATTTGCTGTTAATTTAATAACAGGTTCAATTGGGTTTCCAACAATATTACCTTGCCCAGTTGGAAATAAATGGATGTTAAAACCTGCCGCCGCTTGTAGTGTTACACATTCTGCAGCTGCTGAAGAAGTATCCATAAAATATAAACCTTTTCCTTTTTTAGGTTCTTCGGCAGGTTCTAAGACATCAATAAATTTACAATTTCCAATTTTCTGAAAATTTCCAAAAGCTTTTTCCTCTATTGTGGTTAAGCCACCAGCAATATTCCCTGCAGTTGGTTGACTTTCTGAAAGATCATTTGTTGCTTCTTTTAAAATAAAGTCATTGTAATCACTCCAAGTTTTCATAAATTTTTCTGAAGCTTCTTTAGTTGCACCTCTTGTTGCACAAACCTTTTCAGCTCCTGTTAATTCTGAAGTTTCTCCAAAACACAAATGAACACCCAAAGGCTCTAGTTTATCCATTAAATTACCTACAGTTGGGTTTGAAGCTAATCCTGATGTAGTATCTGACTCTCCACACTTAACAGATATCCATAAATCACTTAAAGGGCATTCTTCTCTTTGTTTTTCTGAAGCCCACATTACAAATTCTTGAGCTTTTTTAGAAGCTTTCATTGTAGTACCTATATCTCCAGTACGTTCAATATGAAATCCTTCAACTGGCTTTCCTGTTTTCGCTATACCATCAACAATTTTTTTAGTCCATTTAGGTTCTATCCCAATAACGATTACTGCTGCAACATTTGGATTACTCCCAGTTCCAATCATTGTTCTAAAATGAAGTTCTAAATCAGCACCAAATTGAAGTCTTCCATAAGAATGAGGAAGTGCGATTGTACCTTTAATGTTATTAGCAATTGCTTCTGCACATGCATTTGAAATGTCATCAACTGGAAGAATGATTACATGATTTCTAGTACCCGCTCTTCCATTTTCTCTTTTATAACCTAAAAAACTTTTTGGAATTTCCATTTTATTACCATTTCTTTGTTTTTACATTATGCACATGCACATGCTCACCTTTTTTGATAGACTTAACTACTTTGCCAATATCGTGACCATATTTTAAAATTGTGTCACCTTCATTTAGGTCTATCATTGCTATTTTATGCCCCAAAGGTATTTCATCTGATGATTGAATATTTACTGTGCTGTCATCTTCCATTACCCAGCAAGAACAATCCTGTTTAGGTGTTATTTTCTCGATCACTACTACCCCTACATTGTCTTTTTTATCATGAATTATAATGTCAGTAGCCATATCGTGTCGATTTGTTTGTTTGAAATTTGTAAAATCTTATATATTAATCGCAAAAATTAACAAACGAATTTTATTAATAG
>MDSW01069472.1_pt1 | contig 37083 bp, 46 predicted proteins | sample 811171 | NCBI WGS metagenome assembly MDSW01 (sample SAMN05326641, study PRJNA326480) | marine metagenome | isolation source: seawater | place: Atlantic Ocean: North West | collected 2012 | reverse complement strand
TTACTAATAGACCAAAACATCGGTACGGCCACAAACATAGAGACTATGCATGACAAATCATTTTTAATTCACTTAGTGAATACTATACACGACTATTCTCCATTCTAAGAATGGAGAATAACATATTTCAATTTTCGAGCATTAGCTGTAACTAATAATTTTTACATATTATTAGGTAAAACTAAGTAAAAATTATAAAAAAACTTAGGAAAACCTAAAAAAAATAAGCTTTAAAATGTAATAATTACAATACAGTGCATGACAACAAAAGAAACAGAAAAACAATCTACATGGAACAGGTTTTGGTCATGGTATGAAAGGCATGTAACAGAGTCATTGATTTTGACTGCCTTCATAATCTACATACAGATTCCTCACATGATTTGGAATGCCGATTTGTATTTGGAAACGGGAATGGTTAGCAGAGTACACCCTGTATTAGATTTTTTCATGTACGGTGTTGATTTAATTGAGATATTTCCAATGATCAATATTGGATTTTTAATCTATTGCACAGTTCGTAAAAAACGAAAACAGTCAATTAAGATTACAAACGAAAAAATAGATTAAACAAATTTTATTGAGCCATATCCTACAACTGATTTTTTGTTTCCAACAATATCACCACTAGTAGCATATGCCAATAACTCCCCTTTTTTAGAACCCAAATTTTTACATGCAATCATAGTTGCTGCAATAGCACCATAGCCGCATGCGCTGACATGTTTTTCGACTAATGTTTCATAGAACCCATTTACATCCAATTTCAAAATTGGCTCGATTAGTGACATATCCTGTTTGTGTGCAAAATCATTTTCCTCATAGTGAGTAAAATCAGATGAGCCAATTATCATAGTTCTTTTAGATTTCGCAATCTTAGATATAGCGTTTCCCACTTCCGTTGCAGCGTCAATATCTTGTTTGGCCATTATGATAGGTAATATTTTCAGATTGCTTGGAAAAATTTCTTGTAAGAATGGAATTTGGACTTCCAAAGAATGATCCTTGGAATGTGAGAAATAATCCTGATCAATACCATCTGCTAGGTTAACCAGTTCATTAGAGGATTCACTGTCAACCTCAGAAATTCCTAATGGCGTCTCCCATTTTGCATCACTCATTGTAGCTATTTTACTTCCAATCGCCCAGTGATTGGGACCTATTATTACAGCCAAATCAAACTGCTGGGACGAAATTTCATAATAGGAATGTGATGCAATAGGACCTGAATACATGTAACCAGCATGAGGGCAAACTACTCCAAAGACCTGCTCAATGCTTTTTTTTGGGGGATTGTTGTTTGGTCCAAATTTATGCGTAAAACAATTCTGAACCGTCTGATTTAATTCATCAGAATCGTCTGGATAAAACGAGCCAGCAACTACAGGTTTCCTAATCATGAATAATAATATCTAATCTATATGATAAGAATTAATCTCATGCATCAGGATTATTTTTCATGAAATTTCTTAATGCAACTTTTAATGCCAATGTTTCAATTTTCATATGCTTTTCCCCTGCAATGAAAAAATCAGTGACATCTGAATTTACCAAAATTGAGCTAGCACCATCCTCCATCTCTATCTTAGCAGATGAACCATGAGTTAGAACATCATTCAGCTCTAACAGATCATTGTGTCTTAGGTACAACGTTTTTTCATCGTCTTCATGTATAATCCATGTAAATCTACAGCCTTTCTCACCAGGCAAATATGGTGTATCTATTCTGAATTCGTCAGCCAATGTATGTTAAAAATACTCTTAGTTGAAAAGGCTTTTTCAAAATTTTCTCAATTTGTGTGTAATTAGCAATCTCTCTCTTTAAAAAAGGCTGATCATAAATTATGTTGGGACATTGGATATTCTGCAGCTTGCCGAAGAAAACTTTCTTATCACTTTTGCAATAGTATTTGGGGTTGGTTTGTTGCAGGGAGCAATTCTTGCAAGAGGGATTAGGCAGAAATTCCCAAAACTCAAGAAATATGCAAAATGTGTTTCAATAATTTTATTAATATTATTTGTAATTAATGCGGCAGGTAACATAACAAAATTTGCAGAGCCATCAAAGGTTGAAATGAATGATTTTGTAGTACCTGAAACACCTGAAGGTATTTTTAATTTATTAATTGATTTTCTTGGATTAAATGCAGGCTTTCTTGCCATAGTAGGAATTTTTGTTACCGTTACACTAATTCTTATTTTTAGATTTGCACACATTAATTCTGTTTCTCGTTATTTTATATTTACAATTAGTATAATCGTTCTAATTGTTGCAATGTTGGGTAAATTTACAGATTATGTACCTACAGCTTTTCAAATAATTCTATATGCATTTTATCAGTTTGGTTTAACAATTGGAATGTTTATTGTAATGAGGAGAAAAGAATCAGATCCGCTTGACGAAATTCAATGATTACTAATTAAAGCAAATCTTTTAGACCAGCACAGCGGTTTCTTATAGTTACCTCAGTTACACCTGATGCTACAGAAATCTCTTTTTGTGTTTTGTTTCCACCACTTGTGATGCATGCAAGATATAACGCTGCTGCTGCTAATCCCATTGGGTCTTTACCAGCAACCATTCCAATTTTTTTTGCTTTACTCAAAATGTCAATTGCTTTTCTCTTTGTTTTTTCACCTAAACCAGCAATACTAGCAATCCTTGCAATTCCATTAACTGGGTCAGCAACAGGAATTTTAAGATCTAATTCTCTAAAAATCAAACGATAACATCTTGCAACATCTTTTCTTCTAATGTTAATTCCATCTGCAACATCATCAAGAGTTCTTGGAGTTTCTGTATCTCTACATCCAGCATAAACACATGCTGCAACCAATCCTTGTATTGACCTACCCTTAACTAATTTTTTTTCAATTGCTTTACGATAAATATATGCAGATTTTTCAATAACTGCATCAGTTAATGATAATTTGTCTTTTAGTTTATCCATCTCGCTAAGTGCTTGTCTAAGATTTCTATCTGTAGACGTATGTGCTTGTGAACGGCTGTCCCATGTTCTTAATCTTTCAATTGATTTCTTCATTGATGTTGACAGTGGTTTTCCAGTTGCGTCTTTGTTAACAGCACCAATAACTGTTGATAGTCCCATGTCATGCATTGTAATTGATGTTCCAGCACCCACTCTACTTTTATCAACTCCATCATTTGCAAAGGATCTCCATTCAGGACCATCTGCAGCACCTTTCTCAGTAACAACTATTCCACAAGTACTACATGCTAACTCACCAGAATTCTCATCTAAAACGAGTGTTGCCTTGTTACATGATGGACAGCGTTGACTATCACTTTTATTCATAATACACTATATTGTTCATTTTTGGCTTATTACGCTTTTCGATTGTTTCTTAGGGTGTTTGGTGTGTAGGCGTAGCTAATTCTGCATTACAAGACTTTAGAATATCTAATTCTCACTGTGTGAAACAACAATTTATTCTAACGTTTTACTAAATCTTTTTAACAGCAATTGTATGATTGCTTACAATGGTTAAATCAAAAAAAATTAATGTTGTTGGTGTAGAGGTTCTTAAAAAAAATGGGCTAGACGTTGACAAACTCATTAAACTATTAGTTACAAATGCCTCTGTAGAATTTACGGCATACTATTATTTTACAAACCTTCGAATGCATTGCACTGGTTTAGACGGCGAAGGAGTAAAGGGAATTATAGAAGACGCACGTCTTGAAGATCTAAGTCATTTTGAATCCTGTATTGAGAGAATCTTTCAGTTAGGTGGAAGCCTTCCAAATGATGCACAGGCATTCATCAAGATGTCTGGATGTGAATTTTTACAGCTACCAAAAAATCCAACTGATATGAAGGCAATCTTAGAGAAATGCCTAAAGGCAGAACAAGGTGCAATTGTGAACTGGAACAAAGTCTGTAAAATGACTTTTGATAAGGATCCAGCAACATACGATATTGCTAAAGATATTCTAATGGAAGAGATAGAACATGAGAGTTGGTTCTTAGAATTACTATACGGTCGTCCTTCAGGTCATATGAGGAGAAAATTCCCCGGTGAAAGACCACATACACAAAAACACTCAAGATCATTAGGATAACTGCATTTCATCAAGACTGTTTTTTTAGAACAATTCCACTAACGTCTTTTGTAAACTGTTTATTCACATCTAACAAACAATATGCATATTGTGTATTTTGTAATGATGGATACATTATACTGTCTCTATTAGTACTATGCATCAAACCTATTCCATGTCCTAGTTCATGCGTCATAATTTTTTCTACTGTATCAACATGATATAGTTGGAAGTTTCCATCACAGCCATATCCACCTAACGCAACCTCTACAACACCTTTCCCTAAATTGGCATGTCCTAAGACATTTTCACCAAGACTTCTCACAACCCATGTTACCCACAAATTTGCTTCAGACTTGGATTCAGTCCTAACAAAATTGATTTTCACGTCATATCCATTTTCTGCTTTTAGTGTTCGTCCCTCCCAATAGGCAAACGAATTATTTAATGTGCTCACATGATCTAATGGAAGTCCCTTGGGCTGCTCATTAACATATACCTTGTAAGTTAAGAGAAACGTTTCGTCATTTTCTGTATATGTAGGGCTGGGAAAACTATCAGTTCCCATTTTTAGCTGTTGTTCAAAATTCCATTTATGATAATCTCGCATGAATTTCTTTATTACATCCCCACTTGGATTTGGATATTCTATGTAACGTGTGTCATTTTCTATTGTTTTAATAATTCTATCTAGATACCTTTCAAATTCCCAAAGATTCCTGTCTAAAACTAGCTGTTCCTCTTTAGTAATCTCTCCCTTCTCTGGAATTTCAATTACAATTATACCATTTTCAATCATGTAATAAATTCCAGATAAAAAATCTTGATCAGTTATTTCATTTGCCGCCCACCATCCAGCATTATTTTTTATCCATGATGGCAGTGTTGACGAATTATCCTTGGTTTCTTTTACATCATCTATTTTTATTATGCTATTCTTGATTAAAAACTGTAAAGATGAAATAAATTCTGTATCAGTAATTTTATTATCAGCCCACCATCCAGCACTGTTCTTAACCCAATCAGGAACTACCTCAACTTTTGCAACTTGGTGAATTTTTGGACCGGCGACTTCATTATAGGGATATCTTACAATAACCTTCTCTGCAAATTCCATATAATTTTCTGCAATGTGATTCTCAGGAGAAATTTCATACGCACTTGAAAAATATTTGTGAGCTTGTTTGTACTCACCGAAATTTCCAAATCCAACACCCACTCCAAGTAATGCGATTAGATTATCTGGATCAGTCGCTAGAACATTCTTAAATTCAAGAATCGAGTTTTTGTGTCGATCTAAATTACTTAATGCAGTGCCTTTCAACAATAATGTTTTAGTGTCATTAGGTGAGATTTCAAGAATTTTATCAAACGTAACTATTGCCTGAGCATATTCACCTAAGAAAAAATGCTCTTGACCAATCTGAAATAATTCTGGAACATCTAGAATATCATTTGCAGATGCACTCTGATTTAATGATGACGTAAACAGTATAGAGAACAATATAGAAATTATAACTATATGCACTCTACGATTTTGCCCCATTATTTTTTTTTCTTTTGATACTAGATTAAAATATAACTACAGTTTTCTCAGTGAAAATTTAACAATGGTAAAAACTAGGGAATTGCATGTATAATTTATCAAAATTTGAAATGATAAAGCAACAATTGACTGATTTACAAACTGAAATTTTATCTCTTGATACACAAGGAAAGCAAGTACCAGAATTAATTGAAAAGACTAATGTTCTAAGAGAAAATGAATTACTGAAAAAACTTATTGAAAAACAGTCACTTTTAGTTGAATTCTATAAATCCTATATTGAAATTCTAGAAGAATTACTATCAAAATTTAATACATCAAAACCAAAAACTCGAAAAGCAACTAAAACTAAAAAAATACAAAAAACCAGATCAACTAAGAAAAAGATTGTCAAGAGAAAACCGATTAAGAGAAAAAATTCAAGTAAACGTAAAACTAAGAAAAAAAGAAAATCTCGTTAATGATTAACCTAAATTTACATCACCTACAAAGATTCTCTCATTTCCAGATTTTGTTTTAATTATTAACGCACCCTCATCATCAATTTTTTTTGCGTGACCGGAAATAATTCCTTTGTTCGTATTAATTTTTACCCGTTTTTCAAACATATCGGTTCGGTTGGACCATTTTTTGATAATCTCATTCTTTTTTCTTTTTGTTAAATTATCTAATACATATTCTAGTTCAATTAAAAATTGATTAAATAATTTCATTTTGTTAACTTTATCCTGAATTTTGAATAATGATGTCACACCGTAAAAATTTGAACCATTTTTCAAAATTTTTTCCATTTGTGAAGTGTTAATTTTGAAATTGATTCCGACACCTAAAACAAAATTTTCTATATTGTTTGCCTGTATACTAGCATCAACAAGCATTCCGGCAACTTTTTTTCCATCGATAGTTATATCATTTGGCCATTTTACATTGACCTTAATTTTATGAATTTTTTCTATTGCTAGGCATAATGCAAGTGATGAAGCAAGTGGAATAATTGTAGCATTGGAAATCTCAAATTCTGGTTTTATTATTATCGAAAACCAAAGTCCACCATCTGGTGAGTACCACTTTCGTTTTAACCTACCTCGTCCATCAACTTGTTTTTCTGCTATAACAACAGTGCCGTTCTCGTTATTTTTTGTTGCTAATTCCAATGCAAAATTTTGTGTTGAATTAATTTCATCAAAATAATAGATTCTTTTTCCAATAAATTTGGTTTCAAGATTTTTAGAAATTTCCCATGGAAGCAATTTATCTGTAGCACTAACAAATTTGTAGCCACGTTTTTGTTTTGACTCAATTACATATCCTAGTGACCGAATTTTTTTTATATGCTTCCAAACTGCAACTCTACTAATTTTTAATATGTCACTGAGATCTTGACCTGATAAATACTCTGATTCATGTGATTCTAAAAAATTTAAAACTTTGAGCAATCCAATGTTATCAAATGATGTAAACATCAAATTAAAACCCTATATCTAGATCAAATCCACCGTCATCCATACCAGAATCACCAATTGCATCAGTTCCTGCACCATCATCAAATTGTGACATATCTTCAGCTGGTATGTAACTTGACATTGCCATTCCCATCATGCTAAACATCATGCTAAACATCATGATATCTATTATGCCAAAAAACATCATTGTGGGAAGAAATGATTTTTCATCTTTCATAATCTGTTGTAATTTTTGTTTGTCGCCAGATTTATACAATTTTTCCATGTTATTCCATTTTACTTGTAGCTCGTGTATTCTTTGATTTAGTTCGTTACTACCTTTTTCAGTTATGTTAATCTCAATTTTTTTACCAAGCCAGCCTTTTTTTTCTTTGGCAACAATGAAACCACGGGTTTCAAGTTTTTCTAAGATTGCATTGAGAGTCTTTGGTTCGATCTTTGTTATTTTAGAGATTTTGTCAAATTGTTTGGTACCATTGTTTATTGCACCTAGAACTATGAGATCTTTTGATTCTTCCAACATCGTGTATCCAAGCGTTCCTTCTAAAAAATTTACTGTATATTGCATTATTATACATTAAATCTTCAAAAAATACGGTAAATATGTAATAATTGAAATTAACCGTTAAAATCTTAAAAAAATTTACCCTAAAACATGATCCATGCAAAACCCAAGATTCATAAACTCAAAAAAGTAATTTCGAAAATCGGAAGACAATGATATGGTAAACTTTGGATCACTGGAATTTGTATTAGATCGATATTCTGGAACATGGTGTTGGAAAATTAGTGGGGCTCGTGCAGTAAACATGACAGCAAAACTCATCCCTAGAGCCTGGTATGGTGACAAACCAGACGAAGCAATTGTTTCAGATAATGATGAAAATGTCAAACAGTTAAAATTGATTGCAGACCGTTACCCGATGACAATTCTGTCCAAATCTGTGTGGAAACGTAAAATTTCATCACTAATAGTAAAAAAACAGCGAACTCCTAAAATTGAAAAACTTGAGAAGGCTTTACCCTCTAGGCAATTCAGAGGTACGTTACTTGATTTTCAACGTGAAGGATTAGATTTTCTTTTGAAATCATCAGGAAATGCATTACTAGCTGATGAGATGGGTTTGGGTAAGACGGTGCAGACTTTGGCATACCTCTCTAAGGAAAAACAATCTTTTCCCGCATTAATCATTGCACCGTTAGTAACTCTAACGAATTGGCAGCAGGAAATTAAAAAATTCTTGAAAAAGAAAAGCAGGAATGGCAAAATCATTCAAAACGATTCACCAACATCTACAATGATACGTGTTGGTAAATTGGGTGACATTGGTGAATATGATTTCTATATAATTAATTACGAATTATTACACAAACGACTACCTGATTTAGAAAAACTGAATATTCATTCTATCATCTGTGACGAAGTTCAACACCTACGTTCAAAAACTACTCAGAAATATGCGGCAGTAAAGAAATTGGCAGCTATGAATTCTGTAAAATATAGAGTTGGGTTGTCTGGTACACCAATTTACAATAGAGGCTCAGAGATTTGGCCAATAGTTGATATACTTAAGCCTGGATTGTTAGGAAATTTCAAAGAATTCTGTGAGTACTTCTGTTGGGTTGATGAAAAAGGTAAAGCCATGGTTCTAGATAATAAACGTGATACATTAAGAAAACAACTTACAACACATGTTATGTTACGTAGAAAGAAATCTGATGTTCTAAAAGATCTCAAGGATAAAGTAAGACATCAACAACGAATTACAGCTGATGACAAATATTACAAGATAGAGTTAGATAAGATATGGAAAAAACTTGAAGAAGAACAAAAATATGCTGAAACTGCATTTGATAAATCAGCATCATATCAACGTGCAATAGAAAGTGAACGTCAAGTAGCAGGAATGTCTAAATTAAAACATGTAACTGAATTTGTTAATGAAGTAATGGAAACAGATGAAAGTATAGTTGTGTTCTGTCATCACAAGGCACTTCATAAACTCCTTCATCAAAACCTATCTGAACATAATCCAGCATCAATTATTGGCGGACAAACACTTTCAGTTCGTGATAATGAGATCGATAGATTTCAAAAAGGTAAGACAAAATTAATGATTGCTGGACTTCGTGCAGGAAATGTTGGAATAAATCTTACAAAAGCCAGATATGTTATTTTTGCAGAATTAGATTGGAGTCCAGCTATTCATAGACAAGCAGAAGATCGTTTACATAGAATTGGTCAGAAAAATACAGTTTTTGCTTACTACCTAGTTGGAATTGGTACTTTAGATGAACATGTAGGTGACATTTTACTAGACAAAGAATTTGAAGTTGATAGTATACTTGATGGTAAAACAGAGTCATATGAAAATAAAGAAAAAGCAAAAATGATACTGGCTCAAATTCATGATAAAGTGGCATCAAAATAAATAGAAATTTTTTTTAATGTACAGTTTAAAACTCTGTATGGATTTTATTCTAGAGGAAGAAATGATTGATTTGTTAACATATTGTCTTCAAAATCCTAGTTCCGAATCATGTGAATCTAAAAAAGAGCGATTCAAGGAAATTGGAAAGGAACTTTATGAAAGCGGTGGGGTTGACGCATTGGAGAATTTCTTTTTTGCTGTTGACAATAGAATACAAGGCGAAATTAATTTGGACCCAAAACCATTCCGCCCATTATGGAATGGAATTACTGATGAATGGAACTACCAGTAGAGAAATATTATAAAAAAAGTATCTGATGCTTAGATTAAGCTTTGCCTATTCTAAACATCGATGTACTACATGTAGGGCAGGTACCTTTTATTGCAGGTTTACCATTTTTCATGGTAATTCCTTCTGTCCCTTGCATTTCCCTTTTGTCTCTGCATTTTACGCAGTAACCTATAACCATGATTTTTAACATAGTCTCTATTATTAGCAAAATCCAGTAAAAATTTTTTAACAATATTAGTTTTTTTAACGATTTTCTGTTATTCTATACCTAGAATTAGCAATAATTGCTAAACATTAGTTTATGTTATATTAATAAAATATCTAACATTGTATATTGAAGGAAATTACTTTACTAGGTTTTCTAATTTTAATTTTGATTGTACCAAGTGTTAGTCTTTCATTCTCTGAAGAGACTAAAATCTTCATTGATAATAATTTCTACAAAAAAACTGATATTATTTCAATTTGGGGGTCAGCACCAGGCTCACCTCAAAATTTAGTTTTTGTTACAATTAAGGACTCTGATAATGAAACTATGTGGACTGAGAAAATCAGAGTAGACGAAAAAGGAAATTTTTCAACACTGATTATTGCTGGTATTAATGATTGGCCCAATAGTGGGACATATGAAATAGTATTAGAATCTGGCAGCATGATATATTCAAAAAATTTTTTCTATGACTCTGGACCTCAAGTAAATCCACCATCAGCTGTTGCGGACTTTTACATTTCACAAGAGGATTTAATTTTGACATTTACTATAGCAATCATATCTGTTGTAGGAATATTTGTTTTTCTTGCAAGAAATATAATTTTACGGAAAAAAACAAAATATGATGATCTAAATCTCGATTCAAAAAAGAATCGTGATTATGAGAAATATCACTCAGAATGGACTGAAGAAGAGTCATTTGGTGATAGGAAAAAACATTCTGTAAATCAGAAAGAATTCAATGAAATGCTAAAAAAGAAAATTTTACCTAATTATTATGAAATATTAGGAACAGATAGTTCAGCGACTCCTGATCAGATTAAAGATAGATTTAGACAATTAGCAAAAGAGTGGCACCCAGATAAAAGAAAAGATTCTTCAGAAGAAAAGATGACTGAAATTAACAAGGCATACGAGGTATTATCTAATAAAGAATTACGTGAAGAGTATGACAAGTACTACAAATTATTGTAATTTACATTCTGATTATTTCTTTTATAACTAAGTTTAATTCAATTTTATTTGAATTTTGCATACTGTTTGTTAGATTAGTTATAATATTGAGTTTTGTACATTTATTATTTTTTTCATACTTTGTCTGTAATATAATATCTTGAAATTCTGTATTTGGACCTAACATTGCTTTTGATAAATATTTTGTTAAACTCAAATCACTAGTCACTGCCTTTATTTTACAGATATTTGTGTCAGTAAAATAAACACCTCCACGTTCTGTAGGTTTTGTCACCGGTGTTTGTTCATTATTTATTTCTGCAGAATCGATTTTAAATTCATTTTTTTCAATAAGTAATTTATAAACTAATTTTTTTGTTTCTTGTATCTTTAGTATCTCCTTTAATTCCTCATCCATTTCATTTAATCAAAATATACTATTTTAAATTGTTTAGAACCAATTATATCGATTAGTCAAAATTATATACCAAACTGACTTCTTATGTTTATGGCTAATTCAATTACAAAAGATGAATTAAAACAAAATAATGAATACGTCATAATTGATGTACGAGAAACTGATGAACTTGAAAAAGGTAAAATCGATGGGTCGAAACACATGTCATTAGGTCTGATCATTCGTAATGTGAAACAAGGAAAAATTGATGAACTCAAAGACCAAAAAATTTGCACTTACTGTGCATCGGGATACCGTGGTAATATAGCATCTGATGAACTCAATAAAGCAGGGTTCTCTGCCGTAAATCTGGAGGGTGGATTTATGGCCTGGTCTCAATAATCAACTATGAAAGGCTTTGTTAACAACTAGTTTACACTCACAAAAAAGTTTCAAAATATTGTATGAATCAGAGTTTTTATGCCCTGTGAGTAATTAATATTTTTTAATTTATCAAAAAGTGAAAAAAACAATAGATAAATAGTTCACAGTATAATCTCGTATAACATGGTAAGCTATAAGAAAATTGGAATTTCATTTTTTGTTATGCTATTTGCGGTATCTATGATTACATCACTTTCTTTACAGAATAATGCATATGCTGCTGATCAGGGTTTATCGGTGGTTGCTACTGCATCAGACGGTTCAGATGAAATTAATCTAAGTGGCTATACTGGTAGTGGAAGTGGAATTCCTGTAACATTAACAGTAGTTGCACCAAATGGAAATGTTGTAGCTATTGATCAAATATCTCCTGGGTCCGATGGAAAATTTTCAACTGATATCGGAGTAGGTGCATTATGGAGTCAAGATGGAACTTATTCAATAAATGTTCAAGCTGGAACAGGAGCATTGTATTCTGCAACATTAGATGTTGATGTAAGTGGAGGATCAACTGCTGAGACTTCTGTGTCAATTGACAACGTTGGTATTTATGGTGAAGACGATGGTTATTCCACTAAAATGGATTCTGCAACTGAAGGTTCAACGGGTTTATCAATTTCTGCTGATGCCATAGAAGGTGCAACATCATTTACAATTAACGGTTCTACTGATAGAACAGAATCTGCTGTAACATTAACAGTAGTTGCACCAAATGGTAACATTGTTACTATTGATCAATTATCACCTGGTTCTGATGGAACATTTTCAAGTGAGATTGGGGTAGGCGGTCCAATGTGGAGTCAAGATGGAACTTATACAGTAACAGCAGAGCAAGGTGATGCTACTGCATATCAATCCACTGTAGAAGTAGAAATTGCTGACGGCGCTGTAATACCAGAATTTGGTACTGTTGCTTCACTAGTTCTAGTAATAGCAATTGCATCAATTATAGTTCTTTCTGCAAAAGGACGATTAGCAATCACACCAAAACTGTAGATTCAAAACATAGTATTCTGATATCATTATTGTACTAGCATCCACATTCATCAAGCTTCTTAAAACCCATAAATATCAAAAATGTATACTTGGACGTAGAAAAATTCCGAGATGATGTTTATGCCATCAGTGAACTTCTCTCTATTAGACTGGACGAAAACCAAAAACCAAAATTAAATTTTGTTAGGCAAAAATTAATCGATCTATACAGTGAAAATCTTGTAAAAATTAATCATTCTGTTTTGGAATTAATCTGTTCGTCAGAACTAATTTCACACGGTTATAACGTTGACGTTGAAAAGCCAGTGTCTGATATACTAGTGTGTGATCTTTTTGCTAGCAAAGGTGATGGTGAAACAATTGTTGAGATTGAAACTGGGTTTACTCCGCCAGAACATGCCTTAGACACTGTTGATTATTATACTGCAAGAATAATCAGTAAAATTTCACGTTATAGTCAATATTGCACTAAATTCTCTTTAGCTACACCAATTGTTAATGTATTACCTATTCCTGAATTATTTTTACAATCTCCAAGTACCAGAACTGATGAGCAGATATCAAAAATAAAAAAAATATGTGATCGATTTTATAGACATCCACAAATTAAATTTGAAGAGATTCAAAATGCTAGAATTCATTCCATATATCTAATTAATACTGATAAAGGATTTGCTAAAGAGATTGATCCCGAAGAATATCTATCACTTACCAAAAATCTTTTGAAAGAAAGTGAATTTGAGTTATAGGTTTTGATCTACTTGATTTTTTCAATTGAACGTCTCATAAGGTTTAATACATGTTTACCTAGGATTATCGGCATATGACAAAATACAAATCTACAGAACAAGTGATGAAGATAATCAGTGATAAAAATAAGATCAGAAATTTTGGTGTGATTGCTCATGTAGATCATGGAAAAACTACAATGAGTGATAGCCTTTTAGCACATTCTGGAATAATTTCACCATCATCTGCAGGATCTGCACTTGCAATGGATTCAATGAAGGCTGAACAAGAACGTGGTATTACAATAGTTCAGGCAAATGTAACTTTACACTATCAAGAGGGAGATAATGATTATGTCATTAACATGATTGATACACCGGGTCACGTCGATTTTTCAGGGCGTGTAATTAGAAGTCTCAGAGCAATTGATGGTGCTGTTGTAGTTTGTGATGCTGTAGAGGGAATTATGACACAAACTGAAACTGTAACTAGAATGTCCCTTGAGGAAAGAGTTAGACCTGTTTTATACATTAACAAGATTGATAGACTGATAAAAGAACTGAGACTGACACCAGAAAAAATGCAAGAAACACTTGCAAATGTTGTTGCAAACTTTAATGAGTTAATTGATACTTATGCTGAAGAAGAATACAAAGAGAAATGGAAAGTCTCAATACAGGATGGCAGTGTAACTTTTGGTTCTGCAAAAGATAGATGGGCCATCAATGTTGATACAATGCAGAAGAAAGGTGTAACTTTCAAGGATGTGATAGACGCATATTCAGATTCTGGGAAAGTTGACGAACTAGTTGAGAAAGCACCACTTGCGGATGCGGTACTTGGAATGGTTGTAAAACATCATCCTCCACCACATGTGGCACAAAAATATAGAATACCAAAAATTTGGAAAGGTGATTTAGAATCAGACATTGGTAAATCAATTTTGAACTGTGACGATGATGGTCCTACCGTCATGATGATTGTTAATATGACAATTGATCCTGCGGCTGGACCTGTTGCAATAGGTCGTCTATTTTCTGGAAAAATAAAAGATGGGCAAACCATCAATATTATAGATACAAAACGTGAAGGACGAGTGCAGTCTGTAAATTTCTTCATGTCAAATGTTAGGGAACAAGTTGGTGAGCTTTCTGCTGGTAACATACCTGCACTTTTGGGATTAACTGAGGCACGTGCAGGTCAGACAATTTCTACTATCAAAGATACCGCAGTGTTTGAAGCATCAAAATATGTTTCTGAACCAGTTGTTCAGATGGCAATAGAACCAAAACATCCAAAAGATCTACCAAAACTTGTAGAGACACTAAGAAAACTTACAATTGAGGATCCAAATCTTGTTATAAAAATTGACGAGGAGAGTGGGGAAACAATTATGGCTGGCATGGGGGTGTTGCATCTTGATGTTGCAGTCAATCTAATTAAAGATGCAAAAGTTGACATTATTACTTCTGAACCTTTAATCAACTACAGGGAGACGATTGCAGGAGCATGTGAACCAATTATGGCAAAATCTCCAAATCGTCATAATAAATTATTCATGAAAGTTGAACCATTAGAACCTGAAATAGCTGAAATGTGTAGGAATGGAACCTTGAGTGAGATGAAAGATAAAAAAGAAATGGCAACAATTTTGCGTGAACATGGATGGGATACTGACACATCTAAGAAGGTAATGAGATTCGATTCTCGTGGAAATGTAATGATTAATGGAACAAAAGGTGTTCAATTTATTGATGAATCAACGGATTCAATTTTGTCTGGTTTCGATGAAGTGATGAGAGAAGGAGGTCTTACCAAAGAACAAGTTAGGAACTGCAAATTCACATTTACACATTTTGTCCCTCATGAGGATACTGCGCACCGTGGGTTATCACAACTTGGTCCAGCATCTAGAAGGGCGTGTCTTGGTGCATTTTTATCTGCAGAGCCAATGCTTTTGGAACCAATGTTAGCAATTGAAGTCCGTGTTCCAACAGATCTAATTGGTGACGTTGCATCAGTTTTGCAATCAAAAAGGGGCAAAGTAATTGATATGCAACAAAAAGGAGGAACTAGTATTGTTATAGGTGAAGTTCCTGCAGTTGAAACATTTGATTTATCAGAAAAAATGCGAGGTCAAACTGCAGGCAAAGCCATGTGGAATTCACACTTTAAAGCTTGGACTTCTGTTCCAAAATCAATTGGTGCAACACTACTTGAAGATATTCGTAAACGAAAGGGTCTTAGCCCACAACCACCACAGGCTTCTGAATTTATTGATAAAGAATAACTGTTTATGGCAAAAATAGCTACATTTGATGGAAATGGGTTTTGGAAAAATTCTTATGCGCATCAACGTGGAAAATTATTAAAATTAGTACAAGTTCCAGACGATCAGATTAAGATTTTGGTTAATAGTTCGTACATGGAATTACCTGCACCACTGAGATATGAGATTGAAACAAGTGGAATAACAAAAAAAGATCTTTAGTTAACTAGATTACTGATCTTTAGCATCTTCTCTGTGGAGATATGTCATGATAAAAGAAATTTCTTTGAGAAAGCTTACTTCTGAGTTTGACCATGAGTATCTATTTGCACAATCCCAAAATTCGTTATTTCCGTCGTCTAAGATATTTTCAGTGAAATTCATGTAAAATTTTCTAATTTATTATATAATATCCAATATGCCTTCTTTGCTTTACCAAAGTAATCAAAAAAATTGATCTATTCAAGCCTTTAGAATTGATTTGATGTTAATCATTACTTCACTTTTGTTGAATACCAGTACATTTACGAATGAAAGACACAGATATTTCATGAAAGCAAGATTTGGCTCAAAATGTTGCAGTTGTGGGGAACTTATCAAAGCAGGCAAAGAAATTCTAAAAGATTCACAAGAGAGATGGGTTCACAAACACTGTGCTGATGTTCCACTAGATTTACCTTAACCGATATATCCAGTTAGAATCTAAACTAGCTGTATGGCAAATCTGAATTTATTTGATATTTTTATGTGGACAGTTAGACGGAGCGAGAATGATATCGTGAACATGTATGACACACTTTCACCAATGATGCAAGTTACAACAAATGGTGAAATGTTAAATTTTGGACACTGGGATAAAGATTCAACAACTCCACTATCTGCACAGAATCACCTTTGTGATATTGTAGCGGAATTATCTGAATTTAGCAATGCAAGAAATTTAGTTGATGTTGGAAGTGGTTTGCTTGGACCGGCAAAAAAATGGAATGTTGATTTTCCTGGAATTAAGATATTTTCCATCAATATCAATTATTCACAATTAAAAAATTCAAAAAACATGCCTTATGATAGAATCGTGTGTTTAAATTCAACATCAAGGCTACTTCCGTTTGCAGATAATTCAGTTGATAGAGTTGTTGCACTAGAGTCTGCACAACATTTCAAGAAACTAGACGAATTCATTAATGAATCTAAGAGGATTCTAAATTCTGATGGAATTCTTGTTCTAGCTATTCCTGTTGTCACTGAACAGGTTTCCACCATAAAGGATCTTGGAATTTTATCATTTACATGGACATCAGAGCATTTTACTCTTGATCATGTTACATCAGAGATAAAAAAATCAGGACTTGCTATTGATGATACTAGAATGATAGGCGAAAATGTGTATTCACCGATGGCAGATTACTATATGGATAATAGGGAATCACTAAAGAAAAGCATTCTAACAAAATATCCTAGTTATGTTGAAAAGATTCTATTCAATTCAATAAGAAAAATGAAACAGGTTTCTGAAAATAAAATAATTGATTATGCGTTAATCAAATGTAGACTGTGATTACCAGCTTTCTGCATACTTAATCTGTTCTTTAGTAAGCCTATCAATGTGTACGTTCATTGCCTTTAATGCATCAACAGCAATTTGTCTATCAATTTCCTTAGGTACGACCATACTTTTTGGTCCTATTTTTTTGTGATTTTTATAGATATACAACAGTGATAGAATTTGATTTGAGAATGATTGAGCCATAACTTCTGGTGGATGTCCTTCTGCAGCCACAAGATTTGCCAGTCTACCTTTTCCAATTAGATATATTTTCTTCCCATTTCGCAATTTACATTCATCAAGAGATGGTCTGACTTCTTTTACTGATTTTGATTTGTTTAGAAGGAATTCTGTATCAATTTCAACATCAAAGTGACCTACATTCCCAACTACTGCGCCATCATTCATTGCAAGAAGATGTTCTTTTCTGATAACGCTAGTCATTCCGGTGCATGTAATGAATATTTGACCAATTTTTGCAGCTTGTGACATTGGCATTACTTGGAAGCCGTCCATGTGTGCTTCAAGTGCTTTTACTGGATCAATTTCAGTAACTATTACATTTCCGCCCATTCCTCGTGCTCTTTCTGCAACACCTCTGCCAACCCAACCATATCCTACAACTACAATTTTTTTTGATGTGAACAAAAGTCCCATGGCCCTAAGATAACCGTCAATTGTGCTTTGCCCTGTTCCATATCTATTATCAAACATGTGTTTGGTATCTGCGTCATTGACAATAATTACCGGGTATCTTAGCTTTCCCTGCTTTTCAATTGCCTTTACTCTTGTAACTCCTGCGGTTGTTTCTTCAGTTGAACCTAAGACGTTCAGTGTTTTGTATTTCTTATCAAAGTGAACTTTAACATTCATGTCAGCACCATCGTCACAAATTAGGTTTGGCTTGTGTTTCAGAACTTGTTCTATACACCAGTCATATTCTTTTGTTGTCTGATTGTTCCATGCGTAGATATGGACTCCCTGTGAAGCTAAAAATGCGGCAATATTGTCTTGTGTAGTAAGTGGATTTCCTCCACACACTGCTACGTTTGCACCAAGCTCTTTTGCACCCATAACGAGAACAGATGTTTCTTTGGTAATATGAAGACAAAATCCAATTGTTACGCCTTTAAGTGGTTTTGATTTTTTTAATCTGTTTAATGTATTATCTAAAATCTGCATGTGTGAACGGGCCCATTCATAAGCTATTTTTCCATCTTTTGCTAACTTTGGATTCTTTACTTTACTCAATGTGTTTCACCCCTCTAATGTCTTTAAAAACGTAAACAATGAGCCTTTTAAGTAATTTAGAGGCTTCAGGCACATCACTAGAATTAAAAAAATGCATTCTTTCTGCTAATCAATTAAAAAAAAGAATTCATGCAAACGTTCAATCATTAATTGCATGAATTTTCTAGCGTTATTCAAAATTTCTAAATAATTTCTTTGATTTATGCATGGTGTTTACAGAACTATGCCACATCAGTTCATCTTTTTGTAAACATTTTGTTAACAATTTACTGATTTTGAGGAAATATTCTGCAATTCTGTTCGAAAAACTCGCAAAAATCATATACCTTTTTACTTCAATTGATGACATATTGGCATGGTTAAGTCAAAAACAGAGGTAATTGCTGTTCGTATTGACGGTGATTTAAAAAAACAGATTGAAGAATTAAAGTCTGAAAATCCCTCTTTCTTAAGGGAAGTTGTAGAAAAAGCCACTAAATTGTCTGCGTTGCATAAGAAATTTCCATCATACAGTGTAGATGCCATCATGTGGAAAACACAGTTTGAATATACAACAAAATCTGGACTAATCGAGATGGCAAAAATAATCCATAATCTTCTGTGTCAAAATTCAGGCTCGGACAATTTAAACGAGAGATTATCGGTTATGTTGGCATGGTTTTCAATACATAATATCACATCTAATTTGACAGAATCAGAAGGTACTCTAAACATTCTAGTTAATCATGATCTTGGGAAGAATTTTTCCAGACTTATAATAGAAATTATTCATCTTCTCAGTGTTAATTCAAACTATTGGAATGATGATAAGCATAAATTCACTGTAGAGAAAACAGAATTTTCAGACATTCATCTTTTTACAAATATTTCTAGGGAAATAATCTAATTTTAACAGGAATTGTGCATTTAATTCTATTAACTGATCTATCAACACCACTAAGTAAGGTCAAAAAACGTAATTACTTTATTAGCCAAATATAGCTCAATCTTCACAAATGAACAAAAAAGCAATTATTACAAGTGCATTGCCATATTCAAACGGCGAAATTCATCTTGGTCACGTGGCATCAACATATCTACCAGCTGATGTTACAACACGATTTCTAAAGCAAAATGGGGTAGAGGCGTATTATATCTGTGCATCTGATGACTTTGGTACTCCAATCCTAATCCAGTCAGAAAAGGAAGGCAAGACCCCACAAGAATATGTCGCACATTGGAATAAACGTGATCTTGAAGATTTCACATCATTTGACATCGCATTTGACTTTTTTTACAAAACCAGTTCGCAGGAAAACATAGAATTTGTCCAAGATGTTTTCAAGAAACTGCAAGATAATGGCCATATTTATGAAAACGAAATAATCCAATTCTTTTGTGAAAATGATAAGAAGTTTCTTCCGGACAGATTTGTAAAAGGAATTTGTCCATATTGCAAAGCAGAGGATCAGTATTCTGATTTATGTGAAAAATGTGGAAGAGTACCTGAAGAGATTGAAAACCCACACTGTTCAATTTGTGGTCAGACACCTGTAAAGAAATCCACAAATCATTATTTTTTCAAACTAAAAAATTTCTCAGAACCACTACTTGATTATCTGAATAATGCACCATATCTACAAAAAGATGTAAAAAAATACGTTGAAAACTGGATTAAAGAAGGATTGGTTGATTGGGATATTACACGTGACATATCTTGGGGAGTTCCAATTCCAATAGAGGGATTAGACAATAAGGTGTTCTATGGATGGTTTGATAACCATCTGGCATACATTTCATCTTCAATCAAGTTTCTAAACGATAAAGGAATAGATGGCAAATCATTTTGGAATGATGCAGACATCTATCATTTCATTGGAAAAGACATAGTATATCACCATTATCTATTTTTGCCTGCAATGCGTTTAGGAATTAACAAAGAGTTCAAGTTGCCAGATTACATTCCTACCAGAGGTCATCTCACACTAGAATCAAAAAAGATTTCAAAGAGCAGAAATTGGTACATCGGATTAAAAGAATTTTTAGAAATATTTCCTGCAGACTATCTCAGGTTCTATCTTATTTCCATCAATCCATACTCACAAGATGATTTGAATTTTGACTGGGACCAGTTTGCAACTAAGATTAATTCTGAATTGATTGGTAATCTAGGAAATTTAGTTAACCGTGCATTGGGATTTACAAATAAAGCATTTGATGGTGTACTTCCGGTACCTGAAGATTTTGATGAAAAAGATTCCGAGTCAGAGAAAAGAATAACGTCACTTGCAGATGACATTTCAAAATTAATGATTGGTAATCAGCTTGACCGTGCATTAAAACAAATCATGGAGTTTTCAGCTCACTTTAACCAATATTTTCAACATAAAGAGCCTTGGAAAAAAGGCCCTGGTACATCATCATGTGTCTATTTATCAGTAAATGCAGTGCGCTCATTGGCAATTGCAATACACTCATTCTTACCAAAGGCGTCACAACAAATTTGGGAACAGATTGGAATGAACGGAGATGTGTCTGAAACAAACTGGAACGAGATGTCAGAAATTTCTTTAAAACCAAGCCATAAAATAGGAAAAGTTGAACCACTTTTTGCTAAGATTGAATCTTCTGTAATAGATGAACAAAAAGCCAAACTTGGTGATTAAAAATATCAAAGAACATTTTTCCAAAGATCTCTACTAGAGGATTTTATGATTTACAAAATGGCAGAACTCTCAATAAAAAACCATATGAGATTTATCCACCAAAAAAGTTTGAAGAACTCTCAAGCGAATCTGAATTCACAGTTATGATTCATGGTCTTCGTAACAATAAATCAGGTGCACTTGCAAAATATGTAATTGCCCAAAAACGTCTAAAGATGTTACATTACAATTATCATGTTGTAGGTTACAGTTATGATTCGAATACTGTGGGTGTGCAGTACAAGTCTACAGCAATTTCTGCATTAAAAATTGGAATTGTCATTGCAAAAAAGAATGGTCGTAACCTGTCAAAATTCATTTTAGATATGAAAGCAAAAAATCCATCACAGAAAATCAGACTAATGGGGCATTCGTTAGGCGCACAGGTTATTCTTTCTACCGTACAAAGTCTTGCAAAAAACCCTAAAAATAAGAACATTATTGAGTCTGTTCATATTTTTGCTAGTTCAATACCTGCAAATTCTTTTAATCCAAAAAAATTTGGCAATGCATTTCAGAGGATTGTAAGTAAAAAAATCATTAATTATTACAGTCCTTATGATGATGTTCTAAGGGCGGCACATACGGAGAAGTGGATAGACCCACCAATAGGATATGAGGGCAAAGTTGGAAAAACTATCAGTAAATACTCACAGAAACGCGTAAAACAGCGTAACCATCGTTTTCTAAGCTATTCAAAAAATCTCAAATCGTTTCCATAGTTTGTAAACTATGACATTGATTTTTGATCAAGGATGAAATACTTGGCAAGTTTCAAGTATGTTTCTCTTTCAAAGTCTGACATCTCTTCGTCAGAACTATAGATCCTTTCGAACCATGAAATTATATTTTCTATATCCTTTGTTGTAAATACTACTGAGCTACTCATATTGGTGATACACCAATAAGCTATTTTCAAGATTAAGTCAAAAATTGGTTCGATCAGGTTATGAAATTCCTGACTAGTGAATTATTATGATTGTTTGTCTTGATGTTCAGTCATTTATCATCATCTGGATCTTTTTTATCTCCACCTGGACCAAGCATTTCTTCAGGTTTTACATCCTGATCCCAAGTGCCTTTCACACCTTTTATCAAAGAAAATATTCCTGAACCAATGATAACTGCCACCCCAAGAAACAGTAGTGTTTTTTCTTGTGACACTTTTTCACAGTCAATTTCTACAGCCATCTGATCATCAGGATACTCATAGCACGTTGAAAATTCTTCTGTCTGAACAGTAATCTCCGTATAAGTAGAACCAAAAACTCCTAGAATAATAAAACCAACTGTAATTACAACAATTCCAATCATAATGAATCGTATATCACTCATACTAGGGCTATAACGAATTGATTATTTAATTAATTAGAATCTGTTAAATTTTCTGTAACATTATATTATCCGGAAAAAAGTGTTCATTATGGAAGAGAACAAATGGGCAGACTATGTTGTGAGTGCTGTAAAAAGAGGTCCAGGTTCTGGCAGAATTAGCCAGGTTCAGGTTCATGTAGATCGTGGTAATTCATTAGGTCATCCAGAAATTGTAGATAAAATGAAAGTTGCGCATAATATCAAAAAAGGCAAAAAATACATTACTGCCTACAAAATTAGTGAGACAAATTGGAAGCCTGGCGAGTCTATACGTGCGTTTGTGCAGGATGGCGAGGCATTTATTCGAAACGATGATAATAAAGTCCCACTCGATAATCTAGGAACTTTACCAGATATTTAGCGCGCAGAATTTATAGGCATAAAATTTATTCAGAGTAAATGTCATTGATTTCAAAAATTAACTATGATTTAATATTCGAACCACTTTTTAGTAATTTTACATTTAATGGAAAAGAGATTATTTCATTTACTGCATCAACACCAATTAAGACTCTTAAATTAAATTCTGCCGAATTAAAAATCAAAAAATGTTACATAATTAAGAATGGAAAAACAATACACACCAAGTACAACATTAACGAAAAAAAAGAGGAACTAAGCATCACTCCAGAAAAAAAAATCAATGGTAAAGTAAAATTATGCATTGAGTTTACGGGAACTTTAAATGATCGCCTATTAGGATTTTACAGAAGTCAGTACAAGGACAAAGCTGGTAAGAGGAAATACCTTGCTACTACACAATTTGAGGCTGCTGATGCAAGACGAGCTTTCCCATGTTGGGATGAACCTGCTGTTAAAGCAACATTTGATGTATCACTAATTGTCGATAAGACACTTTCTGCCATTTCTAACATGCCACAAAAAACTAAAAAGAAATTTGGTACCAAAACATTAGTCGAATTTGAGCGAACGCCAGTAATGTCCACATACCTGCTTTACCTCGGTGTAGGTGAATTTGAATTTCTAGAAACGAAATTACGAAACATTAAGATCAGAGTTGTTACAACTAGAGGAAAGAAAAGTAATGCTAAACTATCTTTAGAACTCACAAAGAAATTTCTTGGAGAGTATGAAAAATATTTTGGAATTAAATATCCATTACCCAAATTGGACATGCTTGCGATACCAGATTTTGCAGCAGGTGCAATGGAGAATTGGGGTGCAATAACATTTCGTGAGACAATCTTACTTTATGATCCAAAAACATCGTCTACTAGAACTAAACAATACATCGCCGAAGTAATATCACATGAGATAGCACATCAGTGGTTTGGAAATTTAGTGACAATGAAATGGTGGAATGATTTGTGGCTAAACGAGAGTTTTGCAACATTCATGGCAACAAAAATAGTTGACAGATTCTATCCCGAGTGGGATTACTGGGACCAGTTTCTTGACGATGCAATGAGTACAGCAATGAGCTTGGATGCATTAAAAACATCACATCCTATTGATGTTAAGGTAAATCATCCATCAGAAATTCGTGAGATTTTTGATTCCATTTCTTACGATAAAGGTGGATGCATACTTAGAATGCTTGAACATTTTGTGGGAGAGAAAAATTTCCAAAAGGGTCTTCAGAAATATCTAACAAAGCATCAATATGATAATGCGCAAGGAAGTGACTTGTGGAATGCAATAGGGCAAGTCGCTAAACAACCAATTGATAAAATGATGAAGACATGGATTAATCAAGTAGGTTTCCCATTATTAGAAGTTAAAAGAAATGCATCCACACTAACCTTGAAACAATCTAGGTTCTTACTTGAAGGTGATAAAAATCCATCCAAAAAGACTTGGTCTATTCCACTAGTAATTGAAGAGGGTAATCAAAGAATGAAGAAACTCATGACGAAAAAATCTGAGAAAATACATTTAAAAAATAAAGACAGGAATTTCATCATAAATTCCGGCAGAACAGGTTTTTACAGGGTTCAATATGACAAGGAAACGCTTGAAAATTTTTCATTATTAATTGATGAAAAAATCCTAGACTATGTTGATCGTTGGAGTCTTCAGAATGATTATTTTGCACAAGCTGTTTCTGGAAAAAAGAACATTCAGGAATACCTAGACTTTACCAGTGCATATTATGATGAAGATAACTACATTTCATCATTAAGCTTAGCACATAATTTGTATTCACTTTACATTTTAGCACGCAAAGAAAAATTCTCTGATGAGTTACGGCAGTATGCCATTAACTTCTTGGGAATAATATTTGATCGACTGGGCTGGGATAAAAAGAAGAATGAGCCTCACACAGATTCATTGTTGAGAAGTTTTGCAATTGTTGGTATGGGCAAACTTGGTGACAGCCAGATTATTTCAGATGCAGAAATGCGTTTTAAGAATTATTTGAAGGATAAAAATAGTTTCCCTGCCGATCTTCAGGAAGCAGTATTTACTCTGGTTGCATGGAATGGAAATGAGAAATTACACACAAAATTTATCACACTTTTCAAAAAGGCAAACTCACAGGAAGAAAAACTGCGATTTCTTGGTGCAATGTGTAGTTTTAGACAGAAAAAGCTGTTACTGAAGACACTCCAATTTACATTGGGACCTGACGTACGTTCACAAAACATTCAACTTCCTATAATGAGAATTAATTCAAACATTTATGGCAAAGAATTCATGTGGTCTTGGTTAAAAAACAATTGGAAAAAAATTCTCAAAAAGGCAGGCAGGGGTAATCCATTATTAAAAAGAGTAGTTGAAAGTATTGGAAACATTCTAGACGCAAGTCAAGAAAAGGAAGTTAGAAAATTCTTCAAAGATAGCCCAGTGCAGGGAACAGAAATGACATTAGAGCAAATGCTTGAACGAGTTAGAATACACTCAAATTTTCTTAAATCATTGAAAAAAGAATTTACATAGATGTCACAAATAAGAAAAAAAACAAATGTATTGATCATAGTAGTTGTTTTAGGGGTACTAGCAATAGTTATAGGAAATATTTCTGATTGGAGTGACATATCATATTTAGACAGTGCAGTGATTCTAGAGCATGTTGAATTAAACGCAGTTTTTCTAGAGAGTGATAATGTAATAGAAGTATCATTCCATGATAATACTAACAATAGTAAATCTGCAATACTGGAAATTTTGGGTATGGATGTAACATATCACAAAGAATACAAATTTAACAGTGATTCGAGTTTTGTAGAAAAAATTCCTTTGGAAGAAATTCCAAAGTATGGGTGGAAAACAATCCCTGTAACATTAGAAATTCAACATTCAGAATTCGGTAAGATTGGCTTGAAAACTGAAATCCATGAACCTGAACACCCCAAACCCAAAATCATAGTTGAGGAAAAATAATTATTTTTCCATACTGGTCCTTAGATTTTTCAGTGATAGTGTATAGAAGTTTGATAACAATTCAACAAAATCATTGAATTCTTTTTTCCCCATCAGATCACTTGAAAAAAATGATTCCCATTCAATTTTTACCATATTTTTTTCCTTTGATATGGAAATTGTTGCGTGATATCCTCTTAAAGGAAGCCCAGAAGTTGCGATATATGAGAAATATTTTTTTGGTCTCCATCCAACGATTGTTTCCTCAACATTGGTTCCATCCATAAATGAGATTTTTCGCCTTGCACCAATTCCACGTTTTTTATTTGATGCAAATTTTGATGATTTAATTCCCTCAAGCCAGTTTAATTGAGCAATTCTGCTTAATACATTCCATGCTTTATCAGGCTCAGTTGAAATTCTTATTGATTTTTTCAGTGTACCGGAGTGATAGTTTTTTTCCATGGGAAAACTATCACACACTATTATTAATTTCATACAACTATTTCTAAAACATTTAATCATGGATGACAAGAATCATCATTATGGTATTTGGATGGGGTAAAAAGAAAGATTCTATTGTTGATGATGTAATTGAACCTGTAGCAACATCAAGCACAGAAATTACACTGGAAGAAATTCCACAGATACTTGATGATGTAAAAAATTTAAGGGGAAAAACATTGATTGCTGAAATTAGATCATTTAGAAATAAGATTGACTCTGATAGAAAAAATTTACTTTCGATTGCAAATGAACTAAAAAATGATAATTTAAAAACTGACGATATTGACATTCATTTAAAAATTCTCGTGAATAGAGGAAAATCAGAAGTGATTTCAACAATACAAAGAGAATTTCAAACTTCTTTCGCTGAAATTAATTCATTGAATGATGTATTTGAATTTGAAAAAAAAGCAACAAAGGCAATAAAAAAAGTTGGTGATGTTTTAGGTAAACATACGCGAGTAATCCATATTTTTGCAAGAAAGTATGCAAAAAAATTAAAAGATGATCTGGAAGTTCGTAGTAGTTATTTGAAAGAAGTACAAGAATTGGTATCAAATTATAAAGCAAATCAAGAGTTTTTATCCATTATTAATCAAAACATTGAAAAGATTTCTACCACTAGAGAAGACATTACTAAACAGAATAAGCGAAGAATTGAATTACAAAATTCATTTGAACAAGAGTCTGTAAAATTTGAAGAGTTGACTAAGAAAAATGATGAATTCATATCATCATCGGAATATGATGAATACATATCCAATAAATCCAAATTAGATGGTTTAGACGCAGAAGAAAAAAAAATCAGATATCGTATAGATGATTATTTTGTTAGAATTTCAAGACCATTAAACAAGTATGTTCATATTTCATCTCTTGATAAACCATTAAAAATCCTAAATGAGAAATTACTAGTTTCATTATATGACAATCTTACTGAAACTTCAAGCTCTGATATAATCACAATTTTAGACTCTGTGCAAGCAGCAATTTCTTCAGGTTCAATATCTGTAAAAGATACTGCGAAATCTATTGAGCAAATAAAAAACATAAAACAGATATTACCTAGTATGATTAAAGAAAAAACTGATTTTTATCAGAATAAGTCAATCTATTTTGAAAATCTAAAAAAATTTGATATTGAAGGTTTCAATGCATGTAAATCAGGAATAAAAAAAGCTGAAGATGAAATTTCTAATATTGAATCAAAGCAATCTATGCTAGATAAACAAATTGAGGAAAATGACGCTCTAATTTTGAACACCTTCTTTACGCTTGAAACTAATTTAAAGAGTGCATCATCGGTTTCATACAAAATTATCACTGAATGATATGCTGTTCAAACAAAAAAAATCAGAGCGTAAGGTAATAGTACAAAATGACGTAAAAGATGGAATTATTTCATATTGTAAGATGAATCACCCAGATGAGATGGTTTTGATCCTTAAGGGCAAATCAAAAAATTCAGTTATGAGGATAGATGGACTTGTAATCCCACCATTTTCTCATACTGGACCAACATTTGCTGGGTTTCCATCATCGTTTCTTCCGTTGGATCTAAGTTATATCGGAATGGTTCATTCACATCCTACTGGCTCTGAGGAGCCTTCATTGGAAGATCTGAACAATTTTTTTGGACTTGTTTCACTAATTGTCAAGTCACCTTACAAAGATGAGGATATTTTTGCATGGGATAGTAATGGAAATTCAATCCCTCTCACTTTTTCTGATTAGATTGAGTTTGACGAGAGAATTTTTGAATAAACCTTATATTCTTTTTAAAACAAAATTACCTATCTTGATTAATTACAAATCTTATTTGATATTTCTCTTTGCATCATTAGCTGTAAGCATAGGACTCCAAATGGTTTTGCCTTTTCCATATGGTTTAGGTGCTGCACTAGCGTTGTTTATTGCATTTCCACTAATTCTTAGACGCAGAATGATGAATAGAATGCGTGGTGGATACGGCGGCAGTGGTTCTGGTTCTGGTTCTGGTTCTGGTGGCGGTTTTGGTGGCTTGTTTGGTCAAAACTCAGATAATTCATCAAAGATAAAGTATGAATGTCTAGTCTGCCATAAAATCTACAATGCACGTGAATGTCCACGTTGTGGCTCATCAATGAAACGAGCAATGTTCTAGTAATATCAATGTCACAAACAGATTTAGCATTGGACACCATTCGTAAAAAGGTCATTTATCAAAATACAATCGATACATGGATCGCAGTATGTTATGAAAAAGATATAGACTGGTATGAAATAGAAAATTATAAAAAATTTGTATCTTATTTGTTAGAACACGACATAAAAATGAAAAAATTCCCTTTATGTATAAAGGAATCAGGTGGTATGTATGAAAGGGGAAAGGATAAGACAAAATTTGCTGAAGATTTATCACAGCTAACTGAAGAAAATGCTGCGGCATATACAATTAAACTGTCTGATGATGTTGTAAACACTATAAGAAATTTTATAGTTTAATCATCTTTTTAATTTTGGATTTACAATTGTGTCAAGTGCATTACCTATAAAGACAAATGCTAAACCTGTTATTGCAATTAACAATCCAGGTGGAACGATCCACCACCAAAAGCCTTGTGCTGCAGCACCATATGTATTAGCATCATGTAGTATCTGACCCCATGTTGGAAATGATGGGTCGCCAAGTCCAAGAAAGCTTAGTCCTGCTTCAGTGGTGATTGCAGCAGGCACCGAAATAGCAATACTTGCAAAGACATAAGGGAGCATTTGAGGTATAATATGCCTAAAGATAATTTTCGAGTCTTTTTGGCCCATCAGTTTTGCTGCTTCTACATACTGCCTCGTTTTTATCTGCAAGGACATACTCCTAGAGACTTTAGCAATACCAACCCAACTAAAGATCATCAAAAATCCAATCATAAGAAAAATACTATTGCTTATTGTCACTGCTAGAATTATTAAAAAAGGCAATGCAGGTAATGCATAGATGACATCATTAAATCGCATCATTGCCTCATCTGTTTTTTTTCCTTTGTAACCAGAATAAACTCCATAGATTAACCCAACAATTACCGAACCAATTGAGACAGAAATTCCGATAAACAGTGCTAACGGTGTTCCCCATAAGAGACCTATTGCAAGATCTCTGCGTAATTCATCAGTACCCATTGCACCAAAAGCTTTTCCACCAATAATTAGGCGCGAATCAATAAATTCGGTTTGGAATTCCTTGTTAAACACATTAACTACAAATACATACTCACCATTGAGAATCTCTCGTGTTGCTTGATTTGAAAAAATCATATCCGTTGAATTCAGTCCATTAATTTCAAACTGATACAAATTAGATTGCATTAAAATATTTTTTCTTAATAAATCATCAGCAGAAAAAATCCTTTGTTCATAGTTTGTTAATTCTGTTGAGTGTGGTATTGATGTATGTATTAGCTCCAAAATTGTTCCATCTGGTTTAATAACAATAATTTCTAACAGTGGAGAACCAGTATATTCCAAGTTAAAATTATACATGAAGTCACTAGGAAAATCACCAAATTCATAGTTGAACCTGAATTGATTTGATGTTAAAAAAATTTCATCGTTTTGATTAGTAATGTTTTCTGGAACAAGAATTTTGTGTTCAGGAATTTTTTCCCATATAAACAAATTAACCCAACTTGGAACTGAAGTTTTTGGATACGAAACCCATTTCTCAGGATTATTCCAATTTTGAAATGTTTCTGAAGGGATTGAAATTATAGCAAAAATTGATACTGCAAAAAGTATTAACAAAATAAAAATACCAGCAATTCCTATTTTGCTTCGAAGAAATTCATTTTTTATGTCTGCCGAAGTGTTCATTTTAACTTCCTCTCCTCACTCTAGGGTCAAAATAACCATATAGTAAATCTGCAACAAAAATACTGATCAAAAATAAAACTGTGAGAATGTATGTTGAACCAATTATTATTGGCAAGTCCATTACTCCAATTGCATCGAAGTATAGTCTACCCATTCCAGGCCAGTCAAACACCGCCTCAGTTATTATTGCACCACCTAATGATCCTGATAAACTCAATGCAAGTATTGTTACAATAGGCGGAGCGGCATTTTTTAATGCGTGTTTGTAAATTATCTTTTTTTTACTAATACCCATTATTTTTTTTGCAGTAATGTAATCCTCTTGTAATACACCAACCATAAAATTTCTTACTAAATAGGCCCATGAACCAAATCCAATCATTGCAATTGTAATTAACGGAAGTGCCATGTGGTATAGCAAAGCTAGAATGTATCCTGGCTCACTCGAGTCTATGTTGGGTGTTGCTCTTGCGGGAAATATTTGATATACAAACGCAAACAGAAAAATCATTAACATTCCTATCCACCATACAGGGAAGCTGCTACTTACAATTGCAAATGTTGATGTAATTCTATCTGTAACAGATCCAATTTTGTTACTTGACGCTGCACCCAAAAATATTCCAATAATTGAGATAATTATAGTGGCAGTAGTGAATAATAGAATTGTCCTTGGAATTTTTTCCATGAGAATATCACCTACATTTGACGAACCTGAATCACTTGTCAAAAATGTTGCATTTCCAAAATCAAGAATTAGTATTTTATACATTGTCAGACCTACTCTTTGCGGCGAATACCATGGACTGTCCAAACCAAGAGTTTTGATGCGTTCATCTATTTTTTGTTGAATAAATGCTTCAAATTCTTCTGGATTTGTAAAACTTTCAGCTATTGAAGGGTTCTCAATAATTTCTGCACGAACCTGAAACATTACACCCTGTTTCAGAATTACATCCATATTCGAGCCAACTAGTAAAACTGTCAAAAGTAATGTAATCATCAACACTCCAAACATTGTAGCCGCCCTTGTAGCTAGGTATCTTTTGAAACCCAATGTTCTAAAATTAATAATTCAGTTTATAACTTATTTTCATCTAGAGAAAACAACTTAAAAATAAGCTATTTGATCCGATCCTAATGCAGGAATTCGCAAATCCACATTCACTTAGAAACGGAATATTTGATCTTCTATCTTCGATTAATTTGGCAACAGATGATAATGTAAAATTGCTTGATTACACCACCGAATTGTTCAACAAAAATGGACTATCTAGTGATTATTATGGCTATCACAATATTGATCATGAGTTAGAGGTAACATACGTCACATTACTGTCTGCAATTAATCTAGTGAATAAGGAAAAATTCTCACTGGATGATACAAAGTATCTATTTGCATCTGCATTATTACATGATTTTGATCCATCCAAATCTGCCGATAAACCACATGAAAAAAATGTCATTCAATTTATTACAAAAGATACGACAATACAAAATCTTTTAAAAAATGCAAATCTTGATCCTGCTATCATCTGTGCATTAATCTCAAGGACCGTTTATCCTTGGATAGGTGATACAAAAATTATTACAGAAAAACAGATGAAAAATTATTTTAATTCATCTGCCATCACAAAAAACAAACCAGAATTACATGATCATTTTAGAATGCTTGGACATTTTCTTTCAGTAGGTGACCGTGTTGGTGGTTATTCGCTCGGTGATTTTGGCAAAGCAATGGAAATGGCAAAGATGAACGCGCATGCATCTGGGTGGCATCCAGCATTAATTGTTAGAAGATCTGTTTCATTTTTTGAAGACATGCTTAACAATGATGCAGATATGTGTGAACTTCTCCTAAATGGATTACCAAAACATATGCGCAAAAACTTCCTTGATAATATTACTAGTTTTATGAAATTACGTCAAGAAGAAATTCAAATTTATAATAAATTTACTTATGAGGGGCTTACTTTAGTTCCATGTATAGAAAAGAGTTCAAATGAGGATTTGACTGATTCATTATTGGAGATTTATCGGGAATTACCAAGACCATTACAATTTACTAGGGAAGATTTTGTTGAATCAGTACATGATACAGAAACAATTCTAAACACGTTAAGAGTTGGAAACTCGAAAGGACCAATCATTGGATTTGCAAAAGGTGGTCCACTGGAATCATACGACTTTGAAGCCAAGATTCATGATAAGAATTATGGAAAGAATAATACAATATTTCTAGAACCAATTGCAATTAAGAACGGTTATTGGGGATTTCATGGCGGTCGTGAAATTCGTCAGTTGTTCTTGATGCAAGTTCACTCTAAAGGCTACAAATACATGACTAGTTTTGCAATGCGAGATGTAATACAGCATAGAATTAACAATGAAAAGAACATTGAATTCGTAAAAAAGTTTGATCCTGAAAAATGGGATTACTATAGAGTTGCCTCTTAGATGAAGATTATCTATTAGTTAGTTGTATAATACGTATGGGTTCAACTAAGGAATTAATCCAATCTGGGAAGAAATACCTTGAAGAAGGTAAATTTAATGAGGCCTTAGATTGTTTTGAACAATTATTAGTTTCCGATCCTCAAAATCCAAATTTACTTAATTTAAAAGGTGTTGCACTACGTAGTCTTGGCAGATACGACGAAGCATTAGAATGTTATAATAAATCTCTTGAATTAGATCCACGAGATAAAGCATCGTCATAGACAATAACAAAATTACTAATGCATATAATTTAGTGGATATTATAAAAAAGTGTATGAAGAAAATATTTAACGAGATGTTGGAGAATGCTGCAGAATTATGTGATATACAAGAATTTGTAGAGGCGATTAAAATCTATGATAAGATATTAGATGAAGATCCAAAAAATGTTGGTGCATTAATAGACAAAGCTGCCACGTTACAAAGAATTGGTAACAATAAAAAATCATTAGAATTGTTTGATCTTGCATTAGAAGTAAGTCCAAAAAATGTTGATGCAATAATTGGGAAAGGTTCAATTTTGCATGCCTTAGAAAAATATGATGATGCAATCAATCTTTATGATCTGGCACTTAAAATTAATAATAAATTTGCATTAACATATGCCTACAAAGGATTGGCATTAGGTGAACAAGGAAAAATAAATGACGCATTGAAATATTTCAAGAAAGCGTTATCAATTGATAAAGATCTTGAATTAGCTAACATTAGTAAAGAAACCGCATTGAGACTATTAGACTCAAAAAAAAATTAAAAAATAGAAACGTCGCCAGGTGCAGGCTCTCTTTTCTGCTCATTTTCATGGAATTCGAAAAAATCCGCATGATCTGTTTTTTGGTGATTTTGCAGTTCTTTTATACTTTCAAACATAATATGGCATAAAAAGCACTTTGGCTTATCTTCATCAACTAAAGGCAGAACCATGTAATTTGTAAATTGTCATGTTTTATATTTTGATCAAAACCATGAGTTTCATGCTAGAAAGTATGATTGGAAAATCCACAGCAATTGATCGTGCTGCTGCAGGCGAAGAACTCACATTTGATGATGGAATGGAACTAATGAATTATGAAAACATTCACATGATTGGAGCAACTGCTGAATTATCTAGGCAAAAACTGGTAGGAGATGATGTCACATTCACAGCATCATATTACATGAATTACACAAATGTATGCGCTGCAAGTTGTCAGATGTGTGCATTCTACAGAAAAGGTGATGAAGATGACGCATACACATTATCACCAGAAGAGATTGAAAAACGTGTTTCATCTGCAGAACAACTAGGTGCAACAGAAGTACACATTGTTGGAGGGTTTCATCCAGATTTACCACTTGATTACTATGAAGAAATGATGAGAGCAATAAAACAAAAACACAATGACCTAACAATCAAAGCATTTACCGCAGCAGAGATTTTTTATTTATCAAAGCTTACAAAAAATTCTATTAAAGAAATTCTTAGTAGACTAAAAACCGCCGGACTTGATTCAATGCCAGGCGGAGGTGCAGAGTTATTTCATCCAGAAATTAGGAATAAAATTGTAAGGGGAAAATGTACTGGTCAAGAATGGCTTGATACAATTGAGATTGCACATAACCTAGGAATAAAAAGTAATGCAACAATGCTTTATGGGCATATAGAAAAACCTGAGCACATCATTGATCATTTAATCAAGATTCGTGAACTACAAAAAAGAACTAACGGGTTTCTTACATTCATACCATTAAAATTCAGTCTTGATAATACAGAGTTAGAAAACGAGCACAAAGTTACGCAAGAATGCTCATCACTATACGATCTTAAAGTTATTGCGTTATCACGCCTTATGCTCGCTGGTGCCTTGAATAATATTTCTGTCTATTGGGTAGCATATGGTAAAAAACTGGCACAAGTTGCATTATGTAACGGTGGAAACGACTTGGTTGGAACTGCATTTTCTGAAGAAATTTATCGTGCAGCAGGCAAACCAACAAATTCGTCATTAATTGAGTTATCAAATTTGGTAAAAGAGATCAAGAGAAACCCGATTCAGAGAAATACATTTTTTGAGCACATTCAGCATTTCAAGTAGCAGGTTTTTTCTCGGTTTTTTTTGCACCACCTTTTTTCTTTCTTCTTGCACCAAAACTAATCAGAACAAGTAGAAATCCAACACCAATTAAAATTCCAGAAAGTGTCTTAGAGTCAGTGTTTTGCTGCTCTTCCATAAGAAACTCTAATTCTTCCTCAGGAGTCATACCACCCTGACCAATGGGCGTAGTCTCACTTAGAATAGCTGACAAGGCAATACCTACAATAATCATCGCTAATCCTCCAACCAGAATTTTCTTATCAACAAGCATTTACAGTGAATTAATTATCTGCTTAATTTAAGAAAAGCGAAACTGGCACATTTAAAAAACAAAAAATATCAGAAATCATATGTCAGATTTACCATATTTTTCAAGCAGGGCATTTTTGGCACCAATGGCTGGTGTGAGTGATCCAGCATTACGGTTAATCTGTAAAAATATGGGTGCAGGTCTGGTTATTACAGAGTTAACCAGCATTCATGCAATAATTGCCAAAGAAGGGCAGTTAAAAACTCAAATGAAAAATATCACAGAATTTTTGGAATTTTCTGAAAAAGAGCGACCACTGTCAGTGCAATTGTTTGGCTCAGATCTTGTTGCACTGGAAAAAGCAACAAAAATTGTAGAGCCATTCTTTGACATAATTGATTACAATATGGGATGTCCCGCACCACATATAACAAAACAAATGGCAGGTGGTGCACTTTTGCAAGATTCAGATTTAACACGCAAAATTTTTAGAACTATGGTAAATTCTACAACTAGACCTGTATCGCTTAAAATGCGCATTGGAGTTTCCGATTCTAACAAATTGCTATTCAAAGAAATTGCAAAAATTGCAGAGCAGGAGGGAATTAAAATGATAACACTTCATCCAAGGACTGTATCTCAGGGATATTCTGGCCATTCTGACTGGAGCATGATAAAAAAATTAAAAGAAATTGTGGATGTTCCGATTGTTGGAAACGGTGATATCACAACTCCTGAAATTGCTAAAAACATGATTGAGCAAACTGGGTGTGATTATATTATGATAGGGAGGGGTGCCATGGGTAATCCATTTATTTTTGAACAAATTAACGATTATCTCAAATATGGTGTTTACAAAAATTATAACTTCTCTGATAAGCTAGAAGCATTTCTGGATTATGTTGATGCAACATCAAAATACAAAATAAAATTTGTTAACATAAAGGAACAGGCAATTAGATTTACAAAAGGAACAGTTGGTGGTAGTATATTACGAAAAAGATTAACAACTGCAAAAAATATTGATGATTTGAAAAAAATTTTAGTTCAAACGATTTCAGTCTAAAGCCTCTGAGATCTTAATTTCAAATTCAGGTACTAAATCTTTTTCACGTGCCATTTCAAACACTTTTCGAATTGATTTTTCTCCACTATCTCCCATGTTAACTGTAACAGGGTTAACATACATTTTAACAAATTTTTCAATTAGATCTTTTGATTTTCCTCTACTGTATTGCATTGCATATTCCAATGCATCTTTTTCGTGTTCTAGTGCAAACTCAATTGAGTTTCTCAAATACATATCAAATTTTTTGATTGTATCCTTGTCAAATTTGTTGCTCATTACGTTAATTCCAAGAGGAACCGGTAATCCACCAGTTTCTTTATCCCACCATTCACCAACATCAAGTATTTTCATAATCCCTTCCTGTTCAAATGATAACTGCGTCTCATGAATAACCAAACCAACATCAACCTGACCTGTTTTAACTGCATTTGGTATTTCACTGAAATTCATTTCTACATAATCAAATTTTCCAATCATCAACTGCAATAGCAAAAATGCAGATGTCATTTTTCCAGGTATGGCAATCTTGGATTTTTTTATTTCATCTATTGTCATATGTTTTGTTGCAGTGACAATTGGGCCGTAACCTATTCCAAAACTTCCCCCACTTCTAAGAATTGTGTAGTTCGGAATATATGCACATGCATGAACCGAAACAGCAGTAACGTCAAGTTCTGGATTCTTTGCTCTGGAATTAAGATCTTCTATATCACCTATTACATGTTTTACAGTAAAATCATTAGATTTTATCTTGCCAGTGAGCATGGCATAAAACATGAACGCATCATCTGAATCAGGGGTATGCCCAACAGAAATTTCCACAATTTATCATCAAAATTTGGTAATAAAAAACATTAGAATTAAC
>MDSW01186475.1_pt1 | contig 37085 bp, 36 predicted proteins | sample 811171 | NCBI WGS metagenome assembly MDSW01 (sample SAMN05326641, study PRJNA326480) | marine metagenome | isolation source: seawater | place: Atlantic Ocean: North West | collected 2012 | reverse complement strand
GTACCATTGGCGCTGAAAGGCTTGACTTCCGAGTTCGGAATGGGATCGGGTATTACACTTTCGCAATAATCACCAGGCAGCGTCTTATACTCAAAATATTTCTTTTGGTAAAGGATAAAATGATTTAATTACAATATATATTTCCTAGTTTATTCAAAAAAATACAAATATTTTATTTAACTTTCTTTCCCCTGCTCCATATAAAAAAGGGCAAATTTAATATCATTAATATAGTTAACCAGTTATTAAAGAAATTTCCAGTTGGAGCAATAGGCCATAAATAAATTAATAAACCTGAGAGAATACAGATTTCAAAATCTGAAAATAAATATTTATTTTTTATTTTTAAAAACAGATGGATGATTACATTTTTACTAAAGTAAAAAAAAGCGGTTAGTAAAAACAAAAATCCAATAATTCCAATTTCGGATAATATTTGAAGATATGTATTATGTGGATGCGGAGCACAAGACAAATAACTTACAGCATATTTTTCACGATCACAAAAATTTCTAAAATTTTTTACACCAACTCCAAAAATTTTGTTATCTAAAAAGATTCTATATGCTGTTATGTAATGATGTGTATGTTGTTTTGAAAAAATATATACTGTTTCAGTATTTTTATTTTTATCCATATTATTTAAATTCATTTGTTTAAAAGTTGTGTCAATCATCCTTTGTTTAGCTATTGGATTTAAATAACTTATTAAGACAATAAGCGCTAAACTTGATATTAAGGTAATTAACCTTAAATTAAGCAATTTTTGTGAAAAAATAATTACAAAAATAGCAGATAGATTTATATAAAAAAATGCTACTCGTTCTCCAGTCAAAAATATTAGTGACTCAGATAAAATAAATATCAAAATTAATAATATAAATAATTTATCTTTCTTTTTAAAAAATAATATTCCTAATCCAAAAAAAATTGGCCAGAGCCTACATATATAGCTTCCTAAAATTTTTTCATCACCAAAAAAACTACTCAATCTTGTGTGTGTTCCCCAACCTAAAATATTTTTTTGGAAAAAATATTGATAATATCCATCTAATATCAAAATTATAAAACAAATAAAAATACAATAAAAAAAATATTTAATAATTTTTTCGTCATTTTGCATATAAGTGGTAACTGCAACAACAAATACACCATACCTAAAATAGAAAAATGAAATTTTTAATGAATCTAAATTGAAGTTATTCATTAAACTATTAAAAATTAAATAAAACCAAAAAATTAAAAATATATAAAAATATTTATTTTTAAAAAATGAAAAATTTTTTTTTTTAAAGCAATAAAATAAAAATATTATGGTAATTAATGAAATAGATAAATCAGGCAAAAAAGGACCTGTTATTAAAAAGAAAGGTATTAGCGAAAATAATATAGTTGGAAAATAATAAAATATGTATTTTTCTTTGTATGAATTAAAAATCATAATTTAAATATTTCACAACTTATTTAACCATGTACAAATTTACTCTTTCGACTTTGAGTAAAAATAGTATAAAATTTAAAAGTTTTTAAAGCTTTTAAATTCAGGATATAAACCTTATATTTTAATAGTTCAAAATATATAAACAATATAGCCAATAAATATTATGTATAATACTATAATAATATTTTTATTATTTAGTTTTTTCATCTTACTTTTATGTGGAATTATTTCATATAGAGTAAATTTACTTGATGTGCCAAATGAAAGAAAGCTTCACTCTAAGCCAACTGCGTACACTGGTGGTTTGGCTATAAGCGTATCGTATTTAATTGCTATTCAATTGTTCAATATTTTGGATAGTAATTTAAACTTAATTTTGTCTATATCGAGCTTAATAATGCTTGTGGGTTTTATTGATGATAAATATAATTTAAATACAGGTGGCAAGTTAAGTCTACAAATTCTTCCAATATTTTATTTGATTGTATTAGAAAATTTGAGATTAACAGATATTGGAGACTATTATTATTTTCATTGGCTCTTAAACAGTATCGAAATACCTTTTACTTTAATTTGTGTGTTATTTTTAATTAATGCATTTAATTATTTTGATGGAATTGATGGAAGTCTAAGTTTTACCTCTATTTCAGTATTAATTATTTTATATTATCTTAGTAATGATGAGAGTGTAAGACTATTTCTAACAATAGTAGGTTTGCCAATATTTGTTTATTTATTTTTTAACTTTGGATTGTTCAATCTTCCAAAATTATTTTTAGGTGATAGTGGTAGTTTATTGTTAGGGTTTGTAATTTCATTTACTTTAATTTACTTTGCGAAAATGAAAATTGCTCACCCAATCTTAATGGCTTGGTCTGTTTCAATATTTGTATTTGAGTTTTTATCAATTAATTTACAAAGAATCAAAAATAACAAAAATCCATTTAAAGCTGGTTTGGATCATTTGCATCACTATTTTTTTAACAAAACAAAATCAGTTCTTCTTACTAATTTTTTATTATCTACCATTAATATTATTTTTTTTGTTATAGGATACATATCCTTTAAATTTTCAGGTCCCATCGCATCATTAATATTATTCACAGTATTTTTTGTAATTTATTTTACATGGAGAAATGTATACATATTTGAAAAATAATAAAAATTCTTTATCTTCTTCTTAACATTCTCATGAATCCACCAACTCCATATTGTGGAGAATCGTCAAAAAAATGAGATAGCAATGTTAGTCTATAACTTTCACAAACCTTTAAAACTGGATAGTTAGTGTGCAGTGTAGTTTTACCAAAAAAAAGTAGGGGTTCATAATCAGCAAAATTTTCTACGTATTTTTGGTGAAGATTAGATAATTTTTCAATGCCCGTTTTTGATGCATATTTTTTATAATACACTTTTCCAATCATGTTATTAATTTCATTTGTCGGCATCTTTCTGATCTTGGGAAAATAAATTAGCTCTCCAGATATACCTTTTTCAGAAACATTTGGTATTTTAATTGGCAAAACCATAGTAAAAAGATGAGAATCAAAGTGTGCTCTATACATTTCCTTTGAGTTTCCGGGTTCAACTCTTCTTGCAATATGATATTGATTGGACATATCTCCCTTGTAATTAAACAATTTTTTAGCCACCTCAAATAATTTTGGAACTAAGTATTTATTTATATCTATATAATTTAAAAAATCTTTGTGAGCAGAAGAGAGTTCTTTAAACGTAGTACCTTTCATTTCGTCGGAAATTTCTGTTGATAATTTTTCTAAATGAAATTGCTTCAAGGATGGTAATTTAACTGCTCCGTATTCAATCAATTTTTCTAATCTTGAGTCTAAATCATTCCAATAATTTTCTAAATTGTTTTGCATTTTATTTTATATTCTTAAAAAATTTTTCTATTTTTGCTGAGGGTAAAATAACAACAATTACAGTTAATAATATCAATTTAAAATAAAGGTATATAGATTTGTTATGAACATACCACTTCTCTAATTCAGCTTTTTTTGGGGTAATTTTTTCCTTATAAGTTTTATCTGGATCACTAACATTTTGGAGGATTTTCTCCTCATCCCTAAATACAATTGATCCTAATCCTGATAATCCTGGTCTGATTGAAGAAATTACTTTTTGATCATATTCATTATAAAAAGAAAATTGTTTTATATGTAGTGGCCTTGGCCCTATAATACTCATATGACCTAAAAATATATTAAACAATTGAGGAAGTTCATTTAATTTTGTTTTTCTCAAAATTCTACCAAATGGCAAAACTCTAAAATCATTTTTTAATGTAACTGTACCTGCACCTTGATTTTCACTATTTTTTAACATAGTGGCAAATTTAAGTAATTTAAAATTTACTTTATTTTTACCTATACGATTTTGTCTATAGAAGATCTCTCTTTCTCCAGTTAAACTTAATATTAAAATTATTATAATTAAGATCGGTACTAAAATTATTATTGCTAAAGATGAGAATAAAATATCAAATAATCTTTGCATCAATCAACCTTTTGAATAAATAAATTTGAGTCGATATTTGAATGAACTTGTATTTCAGTTGCTATTTTTGCACCCTGTTTTTTATAAAATGAATTTGCATTAAGAGATTGACCTACAATTATAACAAATTCAGAAACAGATTCTGATTTAAAAAATTGTGATAATTTTTTATATAAATCAAGTCCAATACCCTGCCGATGATAGTTTGGATGTACACAGATAGTTAATAACTCTGATTTAGGAAATTTATTTCTATTGGAGCCTGAAGTGTACCTCAAAATATTTATAATTTTTTTTATTTTTTTTATTTCAAATATCATTGGAATTAAGGCAAATATTAAATCTAATGGATGAGAAAGCATTGCTTTATAAAGATTTGATGTACCGAGTGTACCGCTAACAAAACCTCTCAGTTTGTAATCTTTATAATTTGTTATTAAAATTGAAAATTGTGCTTCATCAATACACTTATACATAAGAGCTAGAAATTTAATACCAAGACTAGGTAAAAAACCATTTTTAATTGTATCAATATGAAGTTGAGCAACATCTAAGTAAATTTGATTTTTGTCGATTACTTTATTAATCGTTTTATTATTCATTAAAAAAATTTATTAGGAACACTTGATGGAATATTTACTACACGTTCCTGAAGCCACATAGAATTTTTCAGACCATCGTTTTGACAATTTTTATACATTCTAAGCTCAGACATTAATCTCCATATTGGACGAGTCATTACTTTTCTTTTGTTGGTATATTTTAAAAAACTTTCTCTTTGTTTTTTTGTTTTAAAAACTAAAGTATTTAACCAATAATTTGCCTCTGAACCCTTTATAGGTTTCACAAAATTAATATTATTTGATTTGAAAAAACTTGACCAATGTTTAGCTAACCTTTTTTTTATATTTAAATAATTTTTTAGATTTTCCATTTGAGCGCAACCCAGTGATGCATTTAAATTTGGCATTCTATAATTATAACCAACTTCATCATGAACAAATTCATAGGCATGAGGAATTTTGGCTGTAGTGGTAATATGTTTTGCTTTTTCTGCTAATCTTTTGTTATTTGTTATTAACATTCCACCACCTCCAGTAGTGATTATTTTATTTCCGTTAAAACTTAAAACAGATATTGAAGCAAATGTACCAGTATGCTTTTTTTTAACATAGCTACCTAATGACTCTGCTGCATCTTCAACAACTGATATACCCCACTCTTTACAAACATCACAAATTTTTTTTATTCTACATGGAAATCCAAAAGTATGCATTGGCAAGCATGCTGAAATTTTTTTTCCGGTTTTTTTGTTATAAGTACCATCTGAACGTTTTTCTGCATTTTTACTTAAAAATTTTTTTAACGCTAATGGGCTTAAACCCATTGTGTCTCTATCAACATCTACAAAGATTGGTTTTGCTCCAGAATATATAATCGCATTACATGTGGCTACAAAAGTTAATGCTTGAGATATTACTTCATCACCAGGTTTTACTCCAGATAGTTTTAGGGCAATGTGAATAGCATTAGTTCCATTCACAGTCGCAATAGCATATTTCGAACCAACGAATTTTGCAACTTTTTTCTCAAATTCATTTACCCTTTTACCAACTGAAGATACAAAGTTTGAGTCAATACATTCTTGTAAATATTTTTTTTCATTACCATTAAATACTGGTCTATGAAGTGAAATGAAATCTTCACCAAATATAATTCTTGCCTCTTTTATAAAATTATTAAACAAATTTTTCATTGGTATATTTTAATTTTTTATCAATATCATATTTTTTTAATTATAAAAATCAGTAAACCACTCAGAAATATTAATTGTTAAAATTACATTTTAAATAATAATCTTTTAATATAATTATTTATTCAAAGTAGAATAAAATGACAATATTTCATTGTGAATCTTGTCTTGACTGAACTTTTTAATTATATTTTGTCTAGAGTTTTTTGCTAGCGATCTAGCTAATTTTTTGTTTAGTAAAATTTTTTCCATTGCAAAATAAAGACTTTCAATGTTTTTGGGTTTGACGTATAGTCCATTAATATTATTTTTAATAATCTCATTACACCCATTTATATTTGAAACAATTGAGGGAATTTTCATACAACCTGCCTGTAATACTACATTTGGAAATCCTTCTCTATATGATGGTAATACATGACAATCACTTGCAACTAAAAATGAGCGAATATCTTTCTTAAATCCTAAATTGATTATAGAATTTTCTGATTTAATAATTTTTTTTATTTTATTAGAAATTGGATTTAAATTTTCTTCCCACCCTATTAATAATAATCTAGTATATTTATACTTATAATTAAGTTTACAAAATGCTTTGATTAATTCATTAACACCTTTATCCTTTACTATGCGTCCTACAAAAATAAATGAATACATTTTATTCAAATCAAATTTTTTTTTTATTTTCAGAGACTCTTTATAAATTTCTTTAGTTCTATCAAAATAATCTATATCCACTCCATTGCTGCTACCAGACCCTAATACAGAAATTTTATTTTTAGCCACCTTAATATTTTTTAAAATAAATTTTTTTAATCCATAAGAATTAGGAAAAATTTTAGTAGAACACTTGTAAGTTAGCCACTCAAAAAATAAGAGCATTTTTCTCTTTAAACCATTAGTTTCCATTAAGGGTAGACCACCCACAGTATGTAGCCTATTTGGAATTCCACAAATAGTTGCTGCAAGCATTGAAATTAATCCAGCTTTGGGGGTATGAGAGTGTATTATATCTGGTTTTTCTTTTTTTAAAATTTTAATCATACTTATTAGAGAGACTAAATCTTTTATCGGAGATATATGCCGAGTCATATTTAGTGAGATAATTCTAACACCTTCTTGTTTTTTTAAATCCTTCAGTTCCTTTCCTGGATGTGAAACTGCAACTACATCATGGAATTTGTTAATAAATCTTAATTGTCCTTTGAGAAGAATTTTAAGTGCAATAGGTTTTGTTGTTACTCTAAAGATTTTAAATTTTTTTTCCACTATAATCTCAATCTTACAAATTGAATTTATAATCTTAAATCAACTTCACTTGAAGAAAATAAATATTTCAAATCATAAATTACATGGTTGGTCTTGCACAAATTTGAAATAGTTTTTATTCCTAAGTTTTTAAATTTATCATGAGCTACTGCAATTAAAATCGCATCATAATAATTTTCCTCTAGTTTTGATTTAGGAAAAATACCATAGATTTTTTTAATATCCTCAGGATCAGCCCAAGGATCATAAAGATCTAGTTTGCAATTTTTGTTCTTTAATTCTTCAATTACATTTTTAACACCAGAATTTCTTGTGTCTGCACAATTTTCTTTGAAAGTTAAACCCATTATTAAAATTTTAGAACCAAAAATTTTTATACTTTTTTTTTCCATTGTTTGAGTTAATTGATTTGAAACAAATTTCCCCATATTGTCATTAAGCTCTCTTCCAGCTAAAATTATTTTTGGCTTGTAGCCTATGCTTTCTGCTTTATGAGTTAGATAATAAGGATCAACTCCAATACAGTGTCCGCCAACTAAGCCAGGCTTAAAGTTTAAAAAATTCCATTTGCTTCCTGCAGCCTCTAAGACTGCTTGTGTATCAATATTTATTTTACTAAAAAATATTGAAAGCTCATTTATAAGAGCAATATTCAAATCACGCTGTGTATTTTCGATAACTTTGGCTGCCTCAGCGACTTTTATACTTGGTGCTTTGTGTGTACCAACTTTTACAATTTCGTTATATAGATCATCTACAACATTTGTGATTTCTGGTGTTGATCCTGAAGTAATTTTTTTAATATTTGATACTGTATGATCTTTGTCACCTGGATTAATACGTTCAGGGCTATAGCCACAAAAAAAATCTTTATTGAAGTTATAGCCTGATACTTTTTCAAGTAAGGGTACGCACTGTTCCTCAATACAGCCAGGGTAAACTGTGGACTCATATATAATTAAATCATCTTTTTTAATAAATTTACCAACAATTTCTGTTGCCTTTAAAAGAGGTTTTAAATCTGGTTTTTTATAATCATCTATAGGTGTTGGAACTGTTACAATAAATATGTTTGCTGATTTGAGATCCTCTTCTCTGTTAGTAAAAAGAATTTGTTTAATAGATTGAAATTCTTTTTTGCCTATTTCCAAATTTTTATCCAATCCTGATTTTAAATCTTTAATTCTGTCTTCTTTAACATCAAAACCAATTACAGTTCTTTTTTTTGCAAATTCCAAAGCTAATGGTAAGCCTACATAACCTAAGCCAATAATAGCTAATTTGATATTCTCATTTAATTTAATCATAATTGATAATATTCTTTATACCATTTAACAAATTTAGAAATTCCATTGATAACAGTAGTTGAGGGTTTATATTTAAACGTATTTTTTAAATTTTTTACATTTGCAAAAGTATCTGGAACATCGCCTGGCTGTAATGGTAGAAATTTTACTTTTGCTTTTCTTCCTAAAGCTTTTTCTAATGCATCAATATATTTCATAAGTTCGACTGGTTTATTATTACCTATGTTAAAAATTCTCCAAGGAGCTGAACTATTTGCGGGATCTGGCTTAATAGTGTTCCAGTTCGAATTAGAAGTTGCTGGACTATAAAGAGTTTTCATTACACCCTCTACAATGTCATCAATATAAGTGAAGTCTCTAGTATGTTTGCCATAATTAAATACTTCAATGGGTTTATTTTTTAAAATAGATTTAGTAAATTTAAATAAGGCCATATCGGGTCTTCCCCAAGGACCATAAACTGTAAAAAACCTTAATCCTGTTGTTGGTAATTTGTAAAGATAACTATAGGAATGTGCCATCAACTCATTAGATTTTTTTGATGCCGCATAAACTGATAATGGATGGTTAGCACTATCATGTTCAGAAAAAGGCATTTTTGTATTTGCTCCGTAAACACTTGATGTACTTGCATAAACTAAATGTTTTACATTGTGATATCGACAACTTTCTAAAATATTTGCAAATCCGACAATGTTGCTTTTTATATAAGCAATTGGATTTTTCATTGAATAACGAACACCTGCTTGTGCAGCGAGATTAACTACAATTCTAGGTTTGTGATTTTTAAAAATTGTATTTAATTTACTTTTAGAACATAAATCTAAACGAAAATGTTTATAGTTTTTAAATTTTTTTAATATTCTTAATCTTGCCTGCTTAATTTTAGGATCATAATAATTATTATGATTATCAATACCTAAAACTTTTTTTCCTTTCTCCAAAAGCTTCACACTTAAAGAAAATCCTATAAATCCTGCTGATCCAGTAACTAGTATTTTATTTTTATCATTATTCATCGTGTTTTAATAATCACACTTTTTCAATTTATACAATTTATTAGAAAATATAATTAATGAAATTTATTAATTTATAATTCTTTTAATATGTTTGATCAATTTTTTTATTGAATTTTAGACCATAATTTATTGTATGATTTTACCATCTTTTCAATATCAAAATTTTTTTTAATTCTTAGTCTTGAATTATAAGATCTTTTCTTCCAATTTTTAGAGCTAATTTCAATTATTGCTTTTTCAATCATCTTAGCTAATTTTAATGGATCCTTTGGAGGAACTACCCAGCCAGTTTTGCCAACTATATATGATGCGTCTCCAACATCTGTTACTATACATGGAGTTCCACACGCCATAGCTTCTGCAACAACATTTGGGAATCCCTCAGTACTGCTACTTTGAACATGAATATCTAATCCATTCATTACTTTTGAAATATTACTATCTGGACCTAATAATTTAACATGATTACTTATTTTTAATCTTTTTATTTCATCAATTAATTTTCTATTTTTATTAATATTAGTTCCAATAAGCAGACAAAAAAAATTTACTTTTTTCAAATTAATCAATGAAATTGCTTTTAACAAGTTGAAGTGATCTTTACGTGGATCAAAACGGGCAACAGTACCAATTATTTTTTTATTTTTAGTTCCCTTAATTTTTGTTTTGTAATATTTTTCTTGAGATTTTCTTGGTTTTAAAATTTTTAAATCATATCCATTAGGTATTAAATGTAATTTTTTTTTATAGTATCCAAGGTTTTCACAAGTTTTTTTTGCTCTTCTTGATACAACTACAATTAATTTTGGTAAAAAATATGACAATTTTGCTAATAATCTTGTAATAACTATTGTTGTCACTTTAGCTGATCCAAACTCAACATTTGAGTAACGAACATTCCAAAAAATATTTTTAATTCCAGCTAATTTTGCGGCAACCCCTCCTATAAAATCTCCATGTACAAGCCAGGTTTGTACTGCGTTAGGTTTTAAATATCGAATTAATCTTATAAGATAAAAAAACTTAAATAATGATAAAAAGTTTTTAATTTCTATGCAATAAACTTTGATGCCTATTTTTTTTAAAGGTAAAAAGTATTTTCCAGGTGCTTTCAGTGAAATAACAATATGTTCATTAGAGATATCATATTTACAAACTTTATATAATGAATGTTCTGCTCCACCATCGCCTAAAGTAGTAATTATGTGGACAATTCTCATTTTTTTTTAATATACAAGCCTATTTAACTATTTCACTATAATCCTTAGATTTTTTCTTGAATAAAACTATTTTTGGGAGCCACGGGGCTACTAATAATACTAGTCCAATCAAGAACTTAGCTCTATGACGTAGGCCACTTCCAAAATTACCCACGCCAATTCCAAAAACAAGGAAATAAAAAACTAATATTATAGCAATATTTCTTAGACCAGGGTCCTTAAAAATAGTTTTTCGGTTACGAAAAATCAAAAAGATTATAAACATATAAAAGAAACCATCAATCATCCCAATCAAATGAATTATTTTTTTTATATCCCAGGGTAATGGTGAGAAAAGAAAATAAGTTGCACGAATAGGAGTTTTATAAATAAATTCAACTGGTTTATTTATTTCCATCCATTTTGGATATGCCGCATCACCCCTCGAAGTGTGTGATGTCATTTTAATCAATCGTTCTGAATCTATGGCTTCTGTAAATGTACCTAATTTTGGAAGATGAACTTGTCCTGTAATATAGTAAGTTGACCCAATAATTATTACAAATACTATAAATAAGGATTTAAAATTGATTGTGTTATTTTTAAATGAATAGAATTTTTTTATAGATGTTATTGTAACAATTATTAAAAAGGCTATTAGACCAACAAACATTCCTCCGTGAAAAAAAGTGGCTCCTAAAAAACCTAAAAATCCTATGACTATGTTTTTAAAACCACCATATTTAGACCAGTTATATACACCATTTAAAGCCACAACAAAAAAGAACCAGGAGTAAGACTCTCGCAAAGTTAGAGATGAATACAAGACTAAAGATGGAAATAATGCCAATAACCAGCCCACTTTCATCGCAACCTTTTCTCCCCAAATTTTGTAAGCAAGACGCCAACCTAAAAAAACAGAAGCTATACCAAAAACTAAGCTTAGTGATTGTGCCATCATTAAGCTCTTTCCAAAAATAGAGTAAAGGACTGCAATCAACCAAGTCATAAATTTGACTGAAATACCAGGAAAATCTGAAATTACATTTGGTAAACCGTTTAGAGACCATATCCAAGCAAAATGAGCAAATGTGTTTGCATCACCAGTACTATCAGGCAAAGGTGTGATGTAATTGCCAATTACTATGGCTAATGCACGTACAGTGAATGCAGCAAAAAAAATATTAAGAAATTTTGGCCAATGAGATAGTAAAAATACAGATAAAATAAAAATATATAATAAAGAAAATATACCCAGTGAACCCGAAGTTATAGAGCTTTCAAGATATGGACCAATTTCATATGAATATAAAATTTTCATAATTTTATATAACTATAGTATTAAAATTAATTATTACTAAAAATGCTATGATTTCGTAATTCTTTAACATACTAGTTTATATTATACTCATTAATTTTATTGCTCTATTTTTCCAAGAATATTTTTCAAAATCATTTAAAGCCTTGTTTGCTATTTTTTTTCTATTTTCTTTATTTTTTAAAAAAGAAATAGAATTTACTAAATCATTTATATTCTCTGGTTTGATAAGCATTGAATTATCTGAATTAAGTACCTCTCTAATTACAGGTAAATCAGACGCAATTATTGCTTTTTTATGTGACATATATTCAAAAATTTTAAGTGGAGACATAAATTGACTAGTATCACCCTGATCTCCAACTCCATACACTGAGACTTTTTTTGCATAAGGAGCTAACAAAATATCAAAAGAGTTTCTATACCTTACTGTTTCTTTGGGAGTTACAAAACCGTATAAAAAAATATTAAATAAACCTAAATCTTTAATATAGCTCTTCCAGTAATTAATATCTTTACTTGTTCCACCTACTATGTGAAATGTTATTTCTTTCATTCTTTTTGCACATTCTATAATTAGCTCAATACCTCTTCCTTTGTACAAGTGTCCTACGTACCCAACCTTTAAAGCTTGAATATTTCCTGATAACTCAATTTTATTATTTGAATTTTTAACCTCGTCTGCACCGTCATGTGCAACATGAATTTTATCATTACTCAAGTATCCATTTTTTAAATAAATATTTTTAAGAGCTTGAGATATTACAATAAGTTTTTTAAAATATTTACTTGATATTAATCTTTTAAAAATAAATAATCTATGACTTTTCATTTTAGTAATATTCTCATGAGATTCAAATATTACATTTTTTCTGAAAAAAGTTGCTACAAAACATCCGTGTAAAAATCTACCGTATACTAAATTGAAATCTTTATTAATTAGCAAATAATAAAAAATTGCTAAGGTATAGATTAAAGCTCCAGCTTTAAATTCTGGGTGCCAAAGTTTTTTTATTACAAAATTTTTACTGACGTCATAATAATCATAAATATTTTTAACTTCCTTTTGATATTCATTTTTTTGATTTGGTGCTAATAAAACCACTTCATGACCACAGTCTGAGAGCGCTTGACACATTTTCATTACATGAATGCTATTTGCTGTCCTTGAGGGTATTATAGATTTAGATATGTATATTATTTTCATTTTATTATTTTAAAATTTAAGAATTTGATCTAACTTTTATTTATCCTCTAATCATTTTTTTTAAATATAATCTTTTAAGAGTATTTTTTATATTAAACGTCTTTGGCATAAATCTATTGATCTGTTTAGAATAAGCAACACTATCCAAATCATTTGTACTTTTAAGTATAGTTTCATAATTTAAATCATTAAGATTTGATAATGTATCCTTATTAAAAGAGTTCATTCCACCAAATGGTATACAAAATATTTTTGATTGATTTATATCTTGCCCGTCTAAAAATTTTTTACATTTAATAATTTCTTCATATTGTTCTTCTTTACTTAAAGATGATAACAAATAGTGATTTGCAGTATGATTTCCATAATTTACTAAATCATTTTTAATCAAGTATTGTTTATTATCAAAACAATATTTATTGTTAATATCCAATCTTAATTTTTCTTTTAAAATAAAGTGATCTATATCTTTTTCTACTTCTTTACTGTTATACTTTGGATCCTTTGATATTGAGTAAAATTTATTAATGTCAATTTTTTTAAATAAATTAGAGTTATCGATATATTTTTTAACTAAATTATTATCAATTAAATATCTTACTTTATCTCTCCAAAATATTTTGCCTTCGAAAGTAGAAGAGTTAATAAAAATTGTTATTGGAATATTTAAATTTTTAAAAATTTCTAAAGACTCATCAATCACATTCTTGTATCCATCATCAATAGTGATGCTTGCAAGCCCCTTTTTATTAGTCACTTCTGCATATTCATCTATTGAAACAAATTTCCAATATTTTTTAATAATATTAAGCTGAGAAAATAAAATTTCTAAATTTACATGATCAATGTTATCACCAAACTTGGAATTAGATCCTAATGAGTGATATAAAAGAACTGGATTAAAATTATTTATTATCAATCTCATCGGTACAAATGATGCAATACTATTTTTAAAAATTTGTATCATTTAGATTTTTGTCCTAATTTTATCATAATACGGAAATAGGTTTTTTATCATAGTATCGAACTGTTCTTTTTCTAAATTATTCCAGTCCTTATATTGATATTTATCTTGAGGACCTTTGTTGGGAGCCTTATTTATAACATTAAGAAATTGATTAGTGTTTAATTTTTTTTTAAACTTAAATTTATTAAATAATTCCTCATAAATTTCATAATTTTGATCTACGTCTTCTAATCTGATGTAAATTTTATCTGTATTATTTATTTTTTCAAATTCGTCATATATTGCTTTATTAATAGTACACCAAAACCAAGCTAATTTACCTATTCTTGTTAATTGGAGCCAATCTTTAAAAAAATCATTGTGTGGAACTATTCTAGAAAATGTTCTTTTTAAATTTTCACTTATATTTATTGCTGGACTTTTGAATGATATATTTTCATTATCTAGATACCAACCTTTTCTATAAAATGATTCAACAGATTTAACAGGATTCCTTAAATTGAAAATAAGATAATTAGGACTGAGTCTTTTATATAATTCTTCGACACCAAATGAAAGATATGGTGATGCAATCAGACTATTTTGATATTTAGCCATGTCTCTATTTGAAGCTAAATTAAAAAGTTTAAAAATACCCTCTTTATCAATTGGTAGTTTGTAATATCCTATATATCTATAGAATGCTTCATAATCTGAAAACCTTTCACATGTACCAATCCAATTGGGGTGACTATTAAAAATTTTTGCAAACCAATTTTGACCACACCTACCTGCTCCAAAGCTTAAAGCAAGCTTGTTATCCTCACTTCTTTGAAAATTCTCATATTGTAATAATTCTTCATAAGACGGTCGTATTAATTTTTTGGCTTCATTTGAGTATCTAAATAATTTGTTTTTTAATTTATATATTGAAATTTTCATTTATTTTTTCTAAATTTTTTAGATCATCCAAACTATCTATTTCTATCCAACCTCCATTTATAAATATAGGCTTTACATCTAATAAATTATCTATCATCATCTGAATAAAACTAGTCATATACATGTTGTCAAAAGTTTTTCCTTCATATGAAGCACTTCTATCCAAATTAAAATAAAATTTAATAACTTTATTTAAAATATTTTTGGATATTTTAATTAAACCAATATACTGTCCTTCGATTTCATCATAGGATTTGGCCTTTTTACCTATTTCTATAATATTTCCATTTTCTATTTTTAATGTTTCCGCATCTTCAAGAGGATTTTCCATCCTCAAACTCCAAAGTTTTTTCCAATCTTTATCAACAACAACGCTTAAATCATCCTTTGATTTAATTAATTTATCTAAAACTTCATTCTTATATATAATATCCGCATATGATATTATTAAGTCATCATCCATAAAGTCTTTCCCACAAAATAAAGAAGATACCATGTTTGTATTCTCGTAGTTTTTGTTTTTATAAAAAATTATATTTTTGTTCTTTAAATGATTTTCTAAAATTTCGTTTCTGTACCCAGTGATAATAGCTATTTTGTTTAATTCATTATTGCTAGCCGTTTCAAGTATATAATCTATTATTGATTTTTGTTTATATTTAACCATGCATTTTGGCATTTCATTGGTTAAAGGCCTAAGTCTTGTACCCTGGCCAGCCGCTACTATTATCATCTTCATTATTTAATTTTTTTAATTATAATAATTTTGTAGTTAATCATTTATATAAAAAAGCTAATTTTAATTATTTTATTAAAGTTTAGTATCATTATTTTTTTATATCGTATAAAATTAAAATGTTCATTTTATGATTTTAAAGTCAATAGCAAGTATTCTAAAACAATTAATTTATAGCGCTCAACATCGTCAGTTATATGCACTTAAAAGTGCAATAAAAATATTAAAATGGATAATAAATTACTTTGACTATAAGGGAGATATTATGATCAATAAACATGGCTCTTTTGTTGGTACTGACGGTGTTTACCTAACAACTAAATCAACAAAGAGATATTTAAAATCAAATAGTACTCAAAAGATTAATCAAGGTTTTTTGTTATACGAAAGAATTCAAACACTAGGAACAATTAATGTTATTTTTGATATTGGAGCAAATGTTGGAGAAATTTCTATTTATCTTTCAAAGATGTATCCAAATTCAAAAATTTTTGCTTTTGAACCATCAAAAAGAAATTTAAAGTTATTTGACGAAAATATTAATAATCAATTTTTTAATTGTGATAATATTACAATAATTGAAAAAGCGGTCTCGAATTATAATGGAAAAATTAAACTTACAACTTCACTAAACGCTCAAAATACAACTATCATAGATCCTAAAATAAATAGAGAAATAAAAAATAATAACTTGGAATATATAGATAATGTAGAGGAAGTTGATGTTATTACCCTTGAGAATTTATGTGACCAAAATCAAATCAATGAAATTGATTTTGTGAAAATTGATATTGAAGGTGCAGAACCACTATTAACAGATTCCATTAAAAATCTGAAACCTCGGATCATATTTATGGAAATCTCATCAAAAAATACTGAAGCTGCTTTCATAGAGATGTTGGGGAAATTAAGTGAAATCTATGAAGTTTATGATAACAATTTTAAGATTATTAATGATTATAAATTATTTATTTCAAATTTATTCTCAAATCCATCTAGTTATTATAAAGTCAGCTGTACAGATGTATGGTTAGTTAAAAAAAAATAATGCAGATTATTTACATTCAAATTTTTAATTTACAAAAAATTTTTTAATAAGATTAATTTGATTTTTATCGAAAAGATTTTCTCTTTCGCTGTGCCACATTTGACCAAATATTTTATATCTATCATGTTCCATGGCTTTAATCATGCCTTTTTCATTTGTAGCTGAGATAATTAGATTTTTTGGTAGATTATCAATTGCATAATTATGGAAAGAATTAACGGATGAAATTTTTTTTAGTTCCTTAAAATATTTTGAATTTTTATTTACCTTTAATTTATGTCTAATTCCAACCTGACCTTTTACTTTTTTAAAATTAGCTCCAAAATAATCAGCAATTATTTCCATGCCTCTGCACATCCCAAAAACAGGAATATTTTTTTTAATAGCATAATTAATTATTTTTTTTTCAAATCTATCTCTTCTAAAAGATAAACTATTTTTATGAATTATATTTAAGTCATTACCTCCAGATAATATAATTCCATCAATTTTTATTGAATTAAAATATTTTTTATAATCAAATTGTATAGGCAATATAATTGGTAAAAAATTTAATTTTTTAAATAGTGCACCCCACTTAATATCTAAAGCCTCTCGCTCTTCAAAATAATTTTGGTTAAGTAATAATCTTTGTGTCAAAGCAATTCTCTTCATTACAATATCTTTACCTGTTTATTTGCAGCATCAATCTCCAAATTTTTTTCTAAGCAATATCTTGAAAATGAATGTTCCCCACAGCCTATAACTGCGGGTATTCCTAGTTCAGCACATCTTATAGCCATATGGGAGTTTGCTCCACCATAACATGTTATTAATCCGCCAATATTTTTTGAAAAAAGATAATCATATCCTGGATCAGCAGATTTTATACAGACAATTTTCCCTTTGATACTATGTGATAATAAATCATTTTCATTTACAATCTCTGATTTAATTCGTTTTAAAGTTACAAAGTTTGGTTCATTTTCCTCTAAAAAAAAATTATAAATTTCATCTTTATTTTTAATAACATTAGGTAACTTAATTGCTTTTGTATGTTTAAAAAATTCCTTATTTTTCTTAATATCATTTTCTAAAATATCTTTTAAATCTCTATGATCTAAAGATGAATAAAGATTTATAACTTTTTGAATGTCTAGATAGGCTAGATCTTTTTTTGTAATTTTAAATTTTGTGCCGAGTTGCTCAACATATTTAAGTATTTGACTTAAATGTCTAGTAAATAAAAATTTAACATATTCTCTTCCCTCTATTGATTCTTTTATGAATTTTATTAATTCTTTAAAGTTGGTTTTTAGCTTACTTTTTAATATTAGTTTGTTAATTTTATTTTTTTGTGAAGCCGAAAAATAAAATAAATCGTTTTCTATATCAGTATGACTATCTTTATTTTTAAAATACATATCATAATACTCATCGTATCTTGGAGATAATATATCATAAGTTCCTGGTCTCAAGTGACCATAAACCTTTAAAAATTTTTTTTTGGGTAAAATTTTAATATCTTTAGATAATTGTTTTGATACAGTATTTATTGATTTTAAAAATTTTCCATACTCTTCTGGTGATAAAATTTTTTTTTCAACAAATGAATTTAATATTTGTACAGCTATAAAACCAGCCCTCGCTACACCAGCAAAAGGCAGTGTTCCATATCTTTTTACATCTTTAATTAACCAATAAATTTTATCAATTAATGATAGCTCTGATTTAACTATATCATTTAATTTTTTGTCTAATACTCTAGATTTATTTAAATCTTTTTTATATAAACCATTTTTAGTATTAATAATGCTATTTGTAATTTCAATCAACGAACTCTCTATACTTTTAAGTTCTTTTTTTTTAAATCCATAATTCAGAAGTTTTAAAAGTTTTTCTTTAATACCAAAATAGTAGCATGAAAAGATTATTTTAAATTCTACTTTATCGTGATTGTTTAAATTTTTTGATAACTCACTTAAATAATAATTTACAAGTTTTGTCGCTATTTTTACATCTAATATTTTTGGTATGAAAGAATTAAAAGAAACTCTAACATCTATAAATGGAACTCCAAGAAATGAAACCAAAAGGGGGTGCGATCTAAGCCTTCTATAACCATAATTATCTCTTTGATAAGCCCAGGTTTCATCTGTAATCAATTCTTTATATAATGATAAAGCTAATCTTTTGGGTCTTAGACCAACTATCTCTGCAGGATTCCAATCTGTCATAACGCTAAAAAAGGTTTTATCACCTAATAAATTTGGATGAGATTTATTTAATTTTTGAATCTTTTTTTCTAATTTTTTTAAATTTTTAATTAAATTTAAATTTGATAAGTTTTCCTTTTTTTTGGTTACTATTGCTCTTACTTGTAAAATGTAAAGTTCATCTCTTGAAAATGCAAATTCAATATCTAAAAATTTCCAATTAAATATTTTTTCACACTCTAATGAAGCCTTAATTATTTTTTTTAACTTTTTATTATTAATTTTATTTTGTTGTTTAAAACAAATAAAACTTTTAAGATTGTTGCTTCTGCCACTTGTAACAGTATTTGTACTACCACTTTGATCATAATTAATAATAAAATATTGACTTAAAGTATCTATATCACAACTGAATATTACACCTGACATATTGACATCTTTAAGCATAGTCTGCACAAAAAATTCGTCATTATTATTGTTCTGTTTTCCAAATGATTTGATTACTTTTTCAATTGATTTTTTTATATCATCATGATTATTTACATTTACGTCAAGTACAGACACAAACTTTCCAGCATTTGATTTTTCGTAACTATCTTCACTTATAGATGAGGATCTTATTATTACTTTGCCACTAAACTTTTCCTTGATCTTATTTATTATTTTATATTTATCTTTTTTGTAGCTAGATACACTAAATCTTAATAATGGAAGAACCTTTGCATATCTTATTAATTTAGATAATTTCTCAAGTGTTTTTGCCTTTGATGAAAGTTTAATTTTTCTCATTTATATCTAAATCACCAATTTCTATGTCTCTTTGTTGTAATTATAAATTGACAAATGTTTTAAAACAGGATGAATAATATAAAATGTTATTTGCTGTTCATCTCTATTCTGCTTGACTGGATTAATTTTTTTTTTTTGAAAAAATTCAATAAGTGTCTTAGTTCTAATTAAAGGATCTAGAACATAATCAAAATCAATATCTTTTTCTTTAATATGGTAATCTTTTTTATATAGAATTGGGCCTTTATCTATGCCTTCTTCTAGAAATATAACGCTACAGCCAATTTTAGATTTTGATAGAAGTGAATAATAGATAGTTGTACTACCTCTAAATTTTGGAAGCAAACCAGGATGTACATGTATAAATTTTTTATTTTGGGACAATATTTCTTTACTTAATATTGAACTGCTCGGTCCCGAGTAAACAATATATTCATCTTTTATATTTGCTACTTCATTTACAACCTCTTTTGAATTTATATTTGAATTATTTACTTCAATAAATTTTATTTTATATTTCTGTATTGTTTTTAAAATATGCTCTTTTTCATCAAAAGATATTTTTAGATCATCTAATTTTCTTATAAAAATTTGATTTGAATTTTTTGAAATTAATTTATCATTTTCTGTATGTTCAACTAAAGTAGTATTATTATTATTAAGAAAAATAACTTTACTCGGTATAAAATTATTATTAATCAAATTTTGCAAATATGCTTTTGAACGATTATTGTTGGTAAGTAACATAGAAAACTTCATTTATAAATATTTATCCATTATTTTAATTTCTCCATCAATTGCCTGAATTGAAAAATAAACTTCTTCAATTAATATTAAATTGCTTACAATAGAAGAAATAATATCATTCACCTTTAAAATTGTGTTTAATAATAAAAGTTTTTGATCGTCTTCTGTAATACTATAATATTTTTGTAGGACTAAAGAAAACAAAGGATAAATTATTAATTCATCATATTTTGAGGATTTTTTTCTTAATGTTTTGGAATCATATGCAATATATAGCTTCTTACTAATCTCAAATCTCTTAATAAGAATCTCAACTATTTTTTTTTGATTTTTTAATTCTACACTACTTGAGTTGTATAAAAAAATTAAATATTCTTTTAAATTTATTTCACTTTTTCTTTTATAAATTTTATTATGAAATTTAAAATTATTATTTTTTTTCAAAGTTAATTTATCAAATCTTTGTTTTAAAAAAGTTAAATTTGTTTCTCTATTATTTTTGTATATTTTAAAAAAATTTTTACCTTGATATTTTGAATATTGATAAGTATTAGGAAAATTTAATAAATTATTTTCAGTATAAATATAACTATTGTCAACTTCTATTTTAAACTTATCTATAATTTTCTGTACAAGGTTTTCATAGTCTGGATTATCAAGATTGTTATCTATAACTAAATCAGGAGATAAGGGTGGAACAAATTTAATATCTACTCCTACTACATTTTTAATTTTTCCTTCTAAAGCTTTTTTGTACAACTGCTTGTTATCTCTTTCTTTCAGTTTCTCAAATTTCACATCTAAGAAAACCTCTTTATAATTTGGTATGTTTTCTCTATTATATTTCTGATTGTCATGAAAAATTGATAATACACTGGCAACAACATTTATGTTTTGTAGGTTTAAATATTCACAAAATTTACTTAATCTGTAGGCATTTTTTTTTCTATCTTCAATTGTATGACCTAAATCTTCACCTAAAATGTTTCTAAAAATGTCTCCATCTATAAATATCCATTTTTCTTTAGAATATTTTAACTTTTGATAAAATTTTTTCCCAATAGTTGTTTTGCCTGAAGACGACATTCCTATAATCCATATAACCATCCTTATCCTCTAAGTCGAAAAATAATTGTTAATTTCAAAAGTAATAGTAAAAAAAAAATACATTACAATCTCTAAAAAAATTCGACCCAACCACTGGTAAAATAAAATTTATAAAAGTAAAATTTTTCTTGAATTAAATACATTTGATTTTAGAACCTATTATCTTTCGGTATAATTGATTTTATTCTTTTTTAAAGTAAATTTAAATAATAAATTTTATAATAAACAAAAATCGTTAATTAATCTATCATGCTGATTATAATAAGATAAATATATTAAATTTTTAAATTAAAAATTATGAATAAAAAAAACATTTCTTGTATTATAGCAACTCATAATAGAGATGAATTTTTAATAGAGGCTGTTAACTCCATAATCAATCAATCTAAATCACCTTCTGAAATTATTATTTCAAATAATTATCCAAATAAAAAAACTCAATTACTTGTTGAAAAAATTATAGAGGAATCTGACATAGAAATTAAGTATATTGAACACAGAATGAAAGGAAGGGGGCCAGCCTCTGCCAATTTAGCTGCCTCTAAAGCTAAGGGTGATTATCTTGCTTTTTTAGATGATGATGACTTGTGGGAGATAAAGTATTTAGAAAACATTTTAGATTTAATATCAGAAAAAAAAAGTAAAATTATTTATACATGGTCAAATAAAATAATAAATAATCAAAGATACCCTCATAAACAATTAAAAGAAAATCTTAGTATGAAAGATTTTTTATTAACGAATCCTGGATGTGGAATCTCAAATCTTGTTGTAGATAAAAAACTTTTTGTAAGTCTTGGTGGTTTTGACGACTACATTAACCCATCTTATGATAAGGATTTTATCATTAGAGCAATGTATTATGGTTATCAATATAATGTTTTAAAAAATAATCTTGTCACTCAACGCAAAGATAATCATGAACAATTAAGTAATATTAATAAAGATTTTTTACTTGGTATGAAAAAATTTTTTAAAAAACATGAATGGATTGCAAGTCCTTTCATTAGAATAAAATTTTGGATTAAATACTGGAAAATGTATATCAAAATATCCGTTAATTAATAATTTTATTATCAAAAATCAAAATTATCAGGTATATCTTTTAATGTCTCTGTTGGGTCATGAGGAATGGATGAACAATTTGCAATCAGCGAAAATCCTTCATGAATATTTTCAAAACTATACCAAACTAATGGCGGGACAATTAAAAGGTTATAATTATCAGGCCGCCCAATAAGAATTTTTTCTTTAACCCCATAACTTTTTGAATTTTTACGATCATCATAAAATTTGAAAAGTACTTTTCCAACAGGTACTGTAAAATTTTGTCTCATCTTAATATGTTTTTTCCACGTTTTTTTTTGTTTTGGATTTATTTCTGAAAAATAAATTTCTCCAAATTCTTGAAAATGTTCTGAGTCAGATCTAAGCATATGCAAAACTGAGCCTCGAACATCATTTATTTGACTCAAGGGAACTAACTTAAGACCTAATATTTCAGACTGTTTAAAATTTGATATTTTTTTTATTTCGACCATTGAATGCCAAAATTTTTTGCTTTTTTTTCATATAACTTGATTTGCTGAAAAGAATACTCAAGCATATCTGCATCTTTATCCTCATAATACAATTTATACCACGACGCAGTCAATTTCATAGTTTCTTCAAAAGAAAAAATTGATTGCCATCCAAGCTTGCTTAAAGCCTTATCACAGCACAATTTAAGAAGAATAGATTCTTTTTCTTTAGGAGTGTTTTTTTTAATTAACCAACTGGCTTTATCCCAATACTTTTTTATATAATTAAGAACATCCTTTACAGAATGATCTTCCATATTAGAAGGCCCAAAATTATAAGACTGGCCTGCATATAAATTACCTTTTTCGTGTAATAATTTTGCTAACCACAAATATCCACTAAGTGGTTCCAAAACATGTTGCCATGGTCGAGTTGCTTCTGGTTGCCTTATAATTACAGGTTTTTTTTTTACCCATGCTTTAACTGAGTCAGGAATTATTCTATCCTCAGCCCAGTCTCCACCCCCAATTACATTTCCAGCTCGTGTACTTGCTACAAAAGGGCCTTTGTTAAAAAAAGATTTACAATATGAATTAATAACTAATTCTGCACAGCCTTTTGATGCACTATATGGATCTTCACCTCCTAGAGTGTCATTCTCTCTATATCCCCATATCCATTCTTGATTGCGATATGCCTTATCACTAGTTATTATCACACTAGCTTTAACAGATGATGAATCTTTAATGCATTGCAAAACATTTAAGGTGCCCAATACATTTGTTTCAAATGTTAAAAGAGGTTTTTTATAAGATTTTCTTACTAAAGGTTGAGCTGCCAAATGAAATACTATTTCAGGTTTAAAATTTTGAAACACTTTTTTAAGTTTAGATATATTTTTAATATCAGCACTTACATGTTTTATTTTTTTTTTTATTTTTATAGATTTGAAATTTGAGGGATTAGTAGGAACATCTTTAGAATAACCACAAACTTCAGACCCTAACATTAATAGCCAAGCACTCAACCAAGAGCCCTTGAATCCAGTGTGTCCAGTTATAAGGATTTTTTTATTTTTATAGAAGTTACCAAACATTCATTTCTACGATTTTTTCCAGAGCGCATTTCCTTCATTCCAGATTTTATTTAAATAAATTTTATCTCTCAAAGTATCCATACATTGCCAAAATCCATTGTGCTTATATGCCATTAGCTGTCCATCACGAGCAAGAGTTTCTAGTGGATCACCTTCTAAAATTGTATCATCACCATGCAGATAATCAAAAATTTCTTTTTCAAAAACAAAAAAGCCTCCATTTATCCAACCTTCACCCGTTTGTGGTTTTTCTTTAAATTCTAAAACTTGATTTTGGTTAAAAACTATACTACCAAAACGTGCAGGGGGTCTAACAGCTACCATTGTTGCTAACTTTCCGTGTTCTTTATGAAATGAAACTAATTTATCTATTTCTATATCACCCACACCATCTCCATAAGTCACCATAAATCTCTTATCATGTACCAATAAATTTTTAAGTCGATGTATTCTTCCACCCGTTAAAGATTTAATACCAGTATCTACCATCTGAATTTCCCAATTGTCTTGACTATCTTCAGTTTTTAAAACTTGTCCATTTTTTAAATTAACTGTTAAATCACTTGTTAAATTATTATAGTTCAGGAAATATTCTTTAATTTTCTCTCCCTTGTATCCTAATGCAAGAACAAAACTGTTATAATTATAATGAGAATAAATTTTCATGATGTGCCATAAAATTGGTCTATCTCCAATTTCAATCATAGGTTTTGGTTTAACAACTGTCTCCTCACTCAAGCGAGTACCAAGTCCACCACATAAAATTACTGTTTTCATTAATTTAAAACCTCTTTTATTAAATTAGATATTCTAACTATATCTATATTTTTAAGATTTGGATGTAAAGGGAGTGTTAAAATTTCAGAATAAAGTTTTTCTGTAATAGGTAAATTATTTTTATTACTAGAGCTATAAAAAGATAATAAATGATTTGGTTTATAGTGAATGCCTGTTTCAACTTTATTTTTTTTCAATATTTTCATCACCAAATCTCTTTTACCATTAATTATACGTACTGGCTGAATATGTGGAATATGATCTTTTAAATTTGTGCTGAAAAATGATAACTCTTTTACATCAGCAAGTTTATCTCTGTAAAGTTTTGCGAATTTCTTTCTTTTTGGAGCAAATTCCAAATCAAGTTTTTTTAATTGAGCACGCCCAATTGCTGCAAAAAGATTACTCATATGGTAACGGTATCCTTGATGAGTAACATCAAACTCCCAACTTCTAGTTCTAGAAAATCTTTTTTCTGTATCTTTTTTAACTCCTAATAATCTTGCATCTCTAACGTATTGCGCTACTTTAGTATCTGAAGTTACTACGCATCCTCCCTCACCACTAGTAATATTTTTTATTCCATCAAAACTAAAGCAAACAATGTCTCCAAATGAACCTATTTTTTTTCCTTTATATTTACATCCAAAAGCATGGGCAGCATCTTCGATAACCCGTAATTTATTTTTTTTGGCAAAACTGTAAATATTATCAATTTGATGAGGATTACTTGCATAATGGACAGGCATAATGATTTTCGTATTATCTGTAATTCGATTTTTTGCATCCTCAATAGAGATGGTCCCACTATCTATATCTACATCGCAAGGAATGGGTGTAGTGTTAGACGCGGATATAGCCTGAAAAGATGAAACATAAGTTAATGACTGAACAAGTACTTCATCTCCAGGATTTGTTGTAGCCTCTACTGCCAAATGAAGTGCAGCTGTTCCTGAACTAACACATACAACCCACTCATGTGGAATTCCAAGATATTTAGCTATTTCTTTTTCAAAAAGTTTAACTTCAAGACCCATGCCCAAATATCCATCCTCAAGAATTACTTTTCTTATCGCTTGAACTTCTTCTTTACCTAAAACTGACATTGAAAGCCGTAAATTATCTATATTCATATGTGTATTAATTAGTTTTTTTTTATTTCTTAAGTTTACTGAAACAAAAAAAAATTAATTTATTAGACCAAATAATGGCATTTTTATAATTTCCTACATATTAATCATAAATTATTACTTTTTAAATGTATTTAAAAAAACTTTGGGTAATAATTTTAGCCATTGTTTTAATCCCATTTTTTGAATTTTAGGTGCGACTTCTGGGTGCACTACATTTGTTGGAAATTGAATATTTGTAGTGAGACTTTGCCATTTTGAATTTTCTAAAAGCCAGGATTTTTTTATATATAAAAAACAATTTTGACGATACCAAGGACCAACATCTTCATCATTCCAAATTTTAGGTCTAATAAAATCTAAAGCTATAAATCCATTTTTTTCAAATAAATTATGCCAATAAGATTGCCATTGTCGATTTTTATGAGGGCCATGTGATTGAACAGGAGTACCAGAAGAAAATAAACATAAATTTGTAGATTTACAAATCTGTTCAATTAATACTATTCCTGTTTTTTCATTTAAATCAGTTATAGTCTCCAGACAGCAAATCAAATCATATTTTTTATCTAACAACTCTGAGGAAATTTTAAAATTTAAATCTATATTAAAAAAATTAATATCATCACAAATCAGATCATTTGATCTAATCCATACACCATCGATACCTGTAAAAATACATGATGGGTAACGATCTTTAAAAGTTTTTATCCATTCTCCAGTTCCACATCCAATATCTAATATTGATTTTGGTTCAAAATAATTAGGAAATAAATTTATTATTTTTTTTGCTGAAGAGATTGTTATATTTCTATGTTTTTGAAAAAATTTATTTATATATTTTGATTCTGCAAGCATTATAATATTTTTATAAGGCGGTTATTTTTTTTTTTAATTTCAATAGATTGCTTTTGTATTTAACTTTAATTCTAAATATAAAGGTTTTTAACCTTTAAAAAAAGTAATTATCTAAGACTTGAAATATATCTTATATAAACAACAAATAATGAAAACAAAAGTCCAATTGCAAATCCTACATAAGGAAAAATTTTATAATTCTCTGCAAATGTGTTCGTTACTACAGATTGATTTAATATCGGGTCATAATCAAAATCTTTCTTAACTAATTTATTTAGTAATTCTTGATAATTATTAACTTCGTATTCCAATATAATACTACCTTTGTAAAATTTTTCACTTGGAGGTGTCATTAAAAAAGTATTAACTGATTTATCCATCATTTTTTGCACTAAAGACTTCTCTAAATTAATATCCTTGGCTATTTTTAAACTTAACTCTAGCGAAGCAATTTCAGCTTCAATTCTTTGTTGAACCCTATTTTTGATTTCTTTCAACGTCTTATTTTTAACAAAAATTACATAATCATCTAAAAACTTATTACCATCTAAACTTTCATGGTAAATAAGAAAATAATCATTTCCTGCATCAATTAAATTAGATTTACGAAATTTTTTTTTTTTGAAATATTCATGAACTTGCATGTTGTTTGACTTTAAGTAATCCTTAAATTTTTGAATATTATTGTTTTGTTCAATAAATTCTTTAAGGGTTTTATTAGAGTTTAAATTCTTATTAAACTCACTCTGTAGCTCAGAATCACTAACATATTTTTCATATCCTATGAATAATGCTTGATTAGGAAATTTAATTGAAATGAAGGATTCATATTCTCTAGTTTTGTCCAAAGTGAGAGTGTATAGATGAGCTGCGACTGTAAATACAATAATCGAAGAAATAATTAATATTTTATTTTTTAAAAATATTTGTGTTAATTTTACAATATTGATTTCGTAATTTTCATCTATTTTTATTTCACTCATGTTAATTTTTTTATTTATATAAATATTAAAAATTGAAAACTATACATAGCATTGCTTGTTTTCAAGAATATTCTTTCATTAATGATTTATTCAATCTCAACACAATTTTTAAGGACCTGTCTAACTTTGAGTTTATGATTTGGATTAAAATCAACCAAAATATTATCAATTTCATTTTTAGTTATACCTCCAACCATTTTATTTGGTAGCAAGACACCTGTTGTATATCTTTTTATAACTCTAATAATTGCAGTATTCATAGAGTTAAGTGTCACTCTAAGGCTATCCAACATGTAATTAATTTTACTATGATGAAATGGTGGATTAGATGTAATATCCAACTTAAGCATATCCTCTGCTATTATTTCGCAAGCAAACTTTTTTTCGACATGAATAAAACTCTTAAAAGCATCAATATAATCTTTTGGTGGTGTGGGTTTTTTAATTACATTATTTTTGCAAAATTCTACGATTTGTTCAGAATTATAAAGATGTTCAGATAATTTATAAGAAAGAGATTTTCGTGTTCTATCTTCATTAGTTATTATATGTCCAGCTTTAATTCCTGCCATATAGGCTTCTATTGCAGTAGTACACCCTCTATGCAATACTCCACTTGATGCATATATCCAATGAGACACATCACCTTTAAAAATAACTTTAATGTTTTTAAATGACTTAGATATTTTCCTCCATTCCAGCAGGTCATCAGTTGGATGAGGTCTAATAATTATTTGAGGAATATCTGGTCTATCATCTAGTTCGAAAAATAATTTTATAATTTTTTGATAATCTGAATATACTTTTCTTGCATTATCACCCACTTTAGACAATTTTTCACCTTTAGATTTCCATTCAAAATTTTTCCAGTAATTCTCCTCACGATTAATTCTTTTAAGTGAATTAAAACTAAAATCAGATGAAAACAAAATATAATTTCCATACTTTTTTTTTAAATTTTTGACTGATTTATCAAAAATATAATTTAGCTCTGGCCTCCATAAATCAACACGAGGCCAACCTGTCATAATTATTTTGCTACTTAATTTTGGATATACTTTTTGGCCTGTATCATAAGCATATTTTCCTATTAAATAATATCTATCAACATATTTTTCTGTTCCCTCCCATAGACGTTTGGACATACTTTTTTCTAAATTATCAACTGCAGGTCCGAGTTCTTCATCTAAAATTATAAATTTTTCAATTTTATTTTTTATCTTTCTTATCTGGTCATATGCTAGACCACCCTTATAAATAAAAACACCACCAAAATCTTTTTTAATTGATATAAGTTTTTTAATTTGAGATTTAGATCCAATATAACATCGAGTTTTTTTTTCTTTATTATTTATTATAAAGTTTGAAAGAATTACTTTCGAGAATAATTCTCTTTTTTTTAATTCAATCGGTATAAAAACATTAATTTTTTTTTGATCAGATAACATTTTTAATTATGAAAATTTTCTATTATGGACGACATTGTTTTCTTAATATTTTGAGGTACAGATTCTGAATTTCCATAAATAAAATCATCTATAAATTTCTTATTTCCGACTTCATGTTCATCTGAATATGTTTTTTTCAAATTATTTAATGAAGTTACTGCTCTATTACAAAATGTTCTTAACTCATCTCTATTTCTTAAATTAAATCCTGCATTGTATTTATCACTTATCAAAGTATTACATGTAAGATATCTGGGTAAAACAATGATTTTATTTTTTATAAATGCTTCGAATATTACGCCTGTACCAGCATGAAATATTATTTCTGACCAATCTATCAATCTTGAGGTAGAATACTTTTCTGAAATTAAATAATTTTTAATATTGGTTCTATTGAGTATTTCTTTGGGTATTTTTGGATAATACAAATTGTTATTTAATAATACGATTTCAAATTCTGGATAACTTGATAAAAAATCTATTGTTCTAACTAACTCTTCGCTAAACACATTAATTTGCTTTTTGGGTACTAAAAATAATATTCTTATTTTGCTGTTGTTTTTAATCTCAACTTCTTTTCCATCCAATTTGAGATCAGATTTTAAATTTATCCATTCTTTACAATATCTTGGAGAGCCAATTACAAATCCTTTTGATTTTTTAAGTCCATTTAAAATCGCAGTTTCTATATCAAATTGACTGGTCCTTAATAAAAAATCAACTTTATTATATAATTCATCATTTTTAATAATCTCATCTTTTTCTAGATCACTTTCTAAAACCATTCTATTTTCACAAATAGTAGTACCATGAGGTAAGACTATACATTTTGCTCTACTATTTTGTTTTTTTATTTCAGAAACTATTCCCAGAGTAATATGATCTTTATGTAATGTAAAAATTAACGGGATTTTTGAGTTTAAAAATTCTTTTCCTAACTGTTTGCTCCAATCAATATTTATTTTTCTCGATTGAAATAAATGAGAACTAATTTTAGCTATCACTCTACTTAAAAAATTAATTACAATTGAACCACTTTTAGGAGAAAAAATTTTTTTTACTTTTTCTAGAATATTTTCTTTATATAAAAATACTAATTCTACATTTTTATAATTTAATAGAAATTTTATTCTTGGATCGTTATTTTTTAAATAGTTAGATCTAGTATCAAAAATAAATCCTTTTGCTGTATATTCAAAATCTTTATTTTCGTTTAAAAAATATAAAAATGGTAATAAATGATCTATATCTTTATATCCTAACTTATTTTCACGTCTTATTAAAAAAACAATATTAATATTTTTTTTTTTTTTCATTGATTTTTATAAGCTCTAGTAGTTAGCAGAAATAAACTACCAAGCAGTTCTACCCCCATCCACAGGTATTATAGCACCATTTAAATAACTAGATGCATCACTTAACATCCATAGCAATGTTCCCTTATATTCATCTGCTTTTGCGAGTCGACCCATTGGAATACGGCTAGAAACTTTATTTATAAAATCCTTGGATTGACCATTTTCAACACCGCCAGGACATATTGCGTTACAACGAACCTCTTTATCTGCCCAATAAGTAGCGAGATATCTGGTCAATCCTATTAATCCAGATTTTATAACTGAATAGGTAACTGGTTTTACAGGGCTTTTATCTTTGGATAAACCTTTTTTTAAATAAATTCTTTGATCAGGTCCTATCAAACCAAGATCCGATGAAATGTTCACTATAGATCCACCATTTTTATTTTTTGATATTTCTGTTCCAAAATGTTTTGAACAAAGCCATGCTCCAGTTAAACCAACTGCTATATCTTGTTCCCATATTTTAAGAGGGAAATTTTCTAGTCTAGAAAAATTTGTAATTTTGTTTTCTTCTATTTTTGGATTATTTGCAGCGTTATTTACCAATCCATTAATTGTGTTAAATTTTTTAGTAATTTTTCTACATGCGTTGATTATTTGCTTTTCATTTGTAATATCAACTTTTAAACCCATAGAGGACACATTATATTTTCTGCTAATATTCTTTGCTAATGAAACGACGTTTTTTTTATTAGTATCAATTATTATTGGAATACCGCCATTTTCAGCAACTACCTCAACATGTTTTTTACCTAGCAAGCCTAATGCTCCAGTTATTATAATAACCTTATTAGAGAGATTAAATTTTTTTTTCAATTATTATTTTCTCCATCTTTATGCATTTATCTTTTTTTTAAAAATTAGATTTTATTTAATTTAAACATATTAAATTTATTGTTTTTTTATTGAAAGTGCAGTCATATGTCCACCAATAATATTCTTTATTTCTCATTGTAATTTTAGTTTTATAATTTTAAAAATAAATTATTTGCTTTAAGTCAGTATACTACTTATTGTTCTTACGAGTATAATAGTTAAAGTCTGCAACTTTACGAAATACAGGTCGAACTGGAATGCCTTCTATCTTGTTCCTTAGATTTAAACTATTAGTATGAATTTTTTTAAATAATCCCATAATCTCATCAAAAGCTTGAAGAGTTTTTTTAATTTGTTTTGATTTATGTGACCATGATAATGAATGATATGCTGCCCACAGAACACCTCTTCTTAATAATTCTTGTTGAAAATAAGATTTAATCTCTAAGTCATTATATTTTCCTTGTCCATTAAAAGAAATTACTGTTCTACAAGGATAGCCAATACATTCGATAAACTCATTTAAATTGTGAATTGATGCCAAATCATTAAATCCTTTTTTTAATTCTTTACCTACAATATTTAAATGTCCTGCTACATTCTCACGTTTAAGTTTAGGAATACATGCTTTAGCAGCAGCTAGACCAATACAATCTCCTCCATAAGTGAAAGAAAAAAATGTTTTTTTAAGTTCAGACATGTACTCTTTTTTTCCAACTACTGCGGACAGGGGCACAGCATTTGATATTGCTTTAGCAAAAGTTGCTAAATCTGGTGTAACTCCAGTAAGTTCTTGAGCACCACCAAGCGAAAATCTAAATCCAGTAATTATTTCATCAAAAATTAAAAGTGCACCATAATGATGAGCCATTTTTTTTACCTCCGAAAGAAAATTTTTTTGACAAAAATTATTACATTTTTTATTTTTACAATTTTTTGGTCCATAACAAGCAGGCTCAAGGATTGTTAATGGTTCCATAATTACACATGCAATCTTATTAGGATTTTTTTTAAAAATATTCTCTAGACTACTAAGATCATTATAATTAAAACTGTGTGCCAACTTTTTATTAAAGTCGGGAATACCACTATTTAAGTCCGTATTTGCAATATACCAATCATGCCAACCGTGATAACCACAATAAGCAATATGATTACGACCAGTAACCGCTCGTGCAATCCTAACTGCAATAGTAGTCACATCAGCACCATTTTTTCCAAAACGTGCTGACTCAGCGCATGGTATAGTATTAATAAGTAGTTCAGTTACATCTAGTTCTAATTTATTCATTAAAGAAAAAGTAGAACCCAACTTTAATTGTTTTATAACTGCTTGATTTACATCAGGATCTGCATATCCTAATATCAGAGGTTGACATCCCATTACATAGTCAAGATATTTATTTCCATCTACATCCCAAACATTGGCTCCTTTTCCACTATGCAAATATTTTGGAGCAAAACCCTCAACAAACTGGGTTACACCTTTGCTAAATGTTTGGCTACCTGAAGGAATTATTTTTTTTGCTTTGGAATAAATTTTATTAGATAATTTAATACTTGGTTTTTTCTTTTTCATAAATTCTTACAATTTATTATTTACTTGAGACCATCTTTCAAGATCTTCTAGAGTATCAATTTCAACCAAATTTTTAGAGTATTCTTCAGATAAAAAAATAGGATAAGTTTCTGAATTTATCAATTCATTATTAAGTTTATCTATCTCACTAACTTTAAAACAACAAATATAGTGATAATGCATCCATGCTGGAGGTAAATCTTGACGTCTAAAAATATCATTTTTTATAAATTGATTTATTTTTTGATTTTTTTTGTCATAAACCCAAGTATTAAAAGGATGTGTTTTTGAAGGTACAAAAGAGCAGAGGCTTTTAATGCTGTTTTTTTCTATTATTTTTTTTGCATTTTGAAAGTCTGTCAAATTTTTATAAACAATAGGTAAATAAAAAAGCCATAAAATACAATCTTCTGTAAAATTTAAAGTGTCTATTAAATCTTTAAACACTGACTTAATAGAAATACTTGACCCAGATAAATAATTAGATCTTTTATATTCTTTAAAATTATTTAATATTGCCTTGTCTAGAATTACTTTGTCATCACTGGTAACAATAGTTTCATTAATCCAATTTAAATTTTTTAAAAAATTTGCTGTGCTATCAAATAATATTTGATTTTTTTTTGGCAAACCAACGCTACCTGCTCTGGCTGGGATAATGGCAAAATGCTTTGAATTTTTACTCATTTTTATTTTTTTTATAATTTAAATTAGTCATAGACCACTCAACAAGTTTCCATGATACTCCGTTTTTATCAAATGTTTTTTTTGCTTCACCTAAATATTTAAATTTTGTTTTAGCATATAGACGCATAGCTGCAGTATGTTCTTTAACAACAGCAAATTTAATTTTTTTAAGATTTAGATAATTAAAACCAAAATCTTTGATTAATTCTAACACTTCTGTGGCTAAACCAAGACCATGGAAATTTTTATCACCCATTAAAATTCCAAAATTACTATTCATTAAATTAAAATCTATTGGTCCAAGTCTAACATTGCCAATGTGATAATTTTTTTCTTTATATATTATTGCAAAAAAATAATCAAAGTTACTATTAATCATACTTTTGGTGAATAAATTTAAATCTTCTAAAGAGGTTTCCTCTTTAGCTTTATTTATAAATTTTGTTATATTTTTATCATTCATCCAATCTAAATAATTTTTAGACACATAATCCTTAGAAAAAGGTCTTAATTCAATCCTATCACTCTCCATTTTTTTTATAGGGATTTTTTTCATATATTTATTTGTTTTTTGAACCACTCAAATTGACTTTTAAAAATCTCAACTCCCTCATCATCTCGAAAAGCTTGGAAAATAATAATTCCTTGATAATTAATTTTTGAAAGTAGTTCAAGTACTTTAGGAATATTAGCATCCCCTTTTCCCAAAATAACTGGACCTTTACCAAATAACCGGTCTTTTACGTGTAAGTCTGTTATTTTTTTTCCGTAAGCATTAAACTCTTCAATAGGATCAAATCCTTTTGCTGCACTATTCCCAATATCGTAATTTACAGTAACGTTATTAGAATTGATTTTATCAAGTAAATTTGCAAATTTCGATGGAGCTAAATCAGTTTCAAGACATAAATTTATATTTTTGCTTTCTGCAACAGAAGTTATTAATTTTATATTTGTTACAAAATTATTTAAATAATTTTTATGTTCTAAACTTGATTTATCTACACAAGGGATAACTATATCAGATACTCCTAGCAAGGACGCGTTAACAATCAACCTTTCAAGAACCCTAATACTTTTATCTACTACAATAATGTCATTGCTGTGAATGGGAGCTTCCATAAAATAATCAGCACATATAGAACGAACTTTAACACTAGTATTTTTCTCTATTTTCTTAATTTTTTTCAATCCACCAGGTGCTAATAATGGATTTTTCTCAGCATCATTGTAATCAAAAATAAACTCTATAGAATCTAATCCTAATTTAGATGCAACTGGAAATTCAGATTCCCAAATACCTATAGGGTGAGCTTGATATCTTCCTTCATATTTTGGCAACAATCTTCCTTGCATTATACCAAATTTTTTTTTCATTCTGATAAACCTTAATAAAACTATTTCAAAACCATTAATGCTAATTAAATTTTACGATTTAACACTATTATCGTTTTTGTAAAAAAATTTTTTTGTTCTACTTAATAATCTATTAATTAAAGGGATTTTATATAAATCTTCTTTATAGACAGCATTAAAAGCAAAAAATTTTCTTACTTTGTTTGTTACTTCACGTTGAGTAACTCCGTGAATTGATTTTTTTGTGTTTAAAAATGTAGCAACTCTATTACTTTTGTATTTTATCTCTTTATAATTTTTAACATCTGATAAATTAATCGACCTTCCCAAACCAAGTGAAAGTAACTTATATGACTTCAGATCATATACTGTAAAATGTCCGGAGTCTGTATCATCGTCATTATCTTTTAAATAACATAAACTTGTATATAGAGATTTCTTATTATCTAAGTGTGGACCTCTTACACTAGTCATTTTTGTAACTGGAGTATTGATCCCTATATGAAAATCTAGAAGTACATCACAATTTTCAAAACTATCTAGATTATAAATACCAATTTTGAAATCTTTTTTTTTTAATCTTTGATAAAACTTTGGATACCATTGCTTAATATCATTCTCATAAAATTCACAATAATTATAAAAGAAATTTTCATTTAAAAAGTAACTTCCAAATTCCTTCCAAAATGGATCAACAATAGAAGAAAAATCATTATATGCGATTCTAATCTGAATATTGTTTCCTTTAATATCTCCCTTTTTTTCAAATTGACTTAAACTTGGAAATCTGTCTTTTATTGTTTGATAAATATCATCTTTAAGAAAATTATCTATTAGAGCAAATGGATAAGGTTTGCTATTTTTAGAAAATTCCCAGAGTAAATTATTTAAGTATTTTGAATTTTCAAACATATATAATTTATGAAGATATTTAATTTATTTCTAACTTCTTTAAAACATATGGTCAATTAATAATATATTGTTTTGAAATATTTAAATTTTCTTAATAGCTAATAACTCATTTGCTTGAAGTTCTATAAGATCATATCCTGCTCTATTTAATCTTATATGTAATTTTCTTCTTTTTTTTAAATATGAGAATAAATCAAAAAAAGTTGCATTAAATATAAAAAAAGGTCTCTCAAGCTCAACAATAATCTGTTTTGGGTAAATCTTTTTGTCTAATAAATCGTTCAAAATTTCAAATGACGCCCCCTCTATATCCATTTTTAATACATCAATTAATTTATGATTATGTTCATTCATCAATGTGCTTATTGATTTACAAGGAAGCGTGAAATAAGTTTGAGTATTAAAAAAATTAGTTGCAGATAAATTTCCGTTATTCGGATCATTAGGGTGGTAAAATTTGATATTTCCATCAAATTTCCATATTCCGATATTATAAAATTTTAATTTTGGATTGTTTATTGATCTCATAAATTCATTGCTATTTTTAGTTGGATCAAACAAAAACACATCGCAATCAAATTTATTAGAAATATCCAAATCAAAACTAATATTTTGTGCAATACCACATGAATAAATAATTGAATTTGATGATATATTTTTACTTAAAAGCTTATAATTACCGAAAGCACTTAATGTACCATCGTATTTTTTATTTCTAAATAAATAATGCCAAATGTATCCTATTGTTTTAATAGTTTTATCAACAACAAGCTTAAAAAAATTACTAAGATATGAGCCAGAAAAACTCTTTGCATCAACATGTATTGCAGAATAATCAGAATATAATTGTTTGAATAATTTTAATATTTTCATGATTTATTTATTTTTTCTTTTTTTAAAATGATTTTAAAATTAATTACTGGTATTTAATTAAATAAAACTTTATCAAATATTATTTTAATTGTTTAATTCATAATAAATAAATAATTTTTCATAAATTATCTTTTATTTAGCTATATTG